>Ga0208957_1000311_pt1 | contig 42576 bp, 60 predicted proteins | sample RifOxyA1_FD_184029 | JGI IMG/M metagenome (GOLD analysis project Ga0208957, IMG submission 184029) | Groundwater microbial communities from Rifle, Colorado - Rifle Oxygen_injection A1 (SPAdes) | ecosystem: Environmental > Aquatic > Deep subsurface > Groundwater | place: Rifle, Colorado, United... | reverse complement strand
GGCATTGCGTCCAAACTATCAAGATACGCTACACTTCTATTGATTTCAGCAATGTCAAGTACATGAGTTGCTCCTAAACCAGATAGAGTAGTAACTGTATTGTAGAATTTAGCATTAAGACCACCATTAGTTAGAATTGCCCCTGGTGCTGGCATCATATAATCTACCGCTGAAACTCCGCCCGCTGTCAAACCTAACAAGTTAAGCCAGATATACTTATCTACAGTCAAAGCTGCTTGATAAGATAACTGACCAACTATGTCACTCATCAAACCTGAATTGACTGCTGTCATTTCAAGTAAATCAGATGTGGTAGTTTGTCCAGTGAATTGAGTTAAAGTAGCTGTTACATTAACCGCACTAAGTGCAAACATTGTTGGCTGTGCCCCTTGAGTGGCTGCATTTACAGGACCTAGAGGTGAGAATCTTGACCATTTTATAATGTTACCACTATTTTTAGGTAAAGGTTTCTTATCTGCTACGCCCCAAAGTACAACACGCTTTTTAAGCATCTCCAACATGGTTGAATCCCAGTGAGTAGGTACAAGGTATTGTAGCTTACTCGCTGTGGTATTTTCTCCTGGTGTTGCCATTTTGTTATCTCCTAGTTATTTCGACCTTTCAAGACCCTACTAGCAAGATAACAGTCTAAGTTGTTAAATTATTGGAATAAACCCAATTTCTTTAATAAACCCTCACGCTGTTCTCTAGGCATTTTTGCAAATGTCTCAGCATCGGGTGTCCCCTCAGAAGGACCAGTTTCGCCTGGAACTGCTCCCAAAGGTTCTGCTTCTGGTTTTTTCTCGGAATCTTTTAGAATCCCGCCACCAAGTTCGGAAAGTTTTTTAGCAGCTCTTGCCATCTCTTCTGTCGTTCCCAAAGGAATTAAGTCGAGGTTGGTAAGAAGGTTTGGATACTTCTCAGCAACTATTTTGATACGAGCCTCTTTGGCATCAGCCAGAGAACGGAGTGAATCAGCCTGTGACAGCCGTTTCTCAACTTCCTCTAGGTTATCTGCCATAGATAATCGTTCTTGTAGCTTCTGATTTTCTACCTCTAACCTTCTTGTTTCAGATACTGCTTTATCAAACTTGCTTTGGAACTCGGTTCCAGTAAATTTGAACCCATCTGTTGTGTCAACTGCTTCGGGTGCTGACTGACCTGCTGGATTTTCACCTGCTACCTGTCCAGATTGAACGGCATCTTTTGTCTCTTCTGACATATTTTTTCCCTTTCCAATCCTCAATCAAATCCTTTCGGTATCTGTTGAGTGACTGTTAAGTTAATATTTAATTTTACCAAAACCAATCTAGGTAATCAAAAACTAGATAGATTAATCCACCCAGTATTGCCAAAACATAGATTAGTTTGCTTTCCCTACTTTTATTCATGTTATTAAGGTAGCACACTTTGCAATCCTTGTCAATAGTTATTTTTTTGACCTAGTTCCCTGCGGGTTATATACCTTGAAACCAAAGAAAGAAAGTGTTTCTAAAAATTTATCCTTATCATCATTGGTTAATGATTCAAAACTCCTGTATGGTCTAATTTTACCAGCAAAATAATTCCAATAATCTTGTGCTTTCTCCAATTTTGTATCACTATTTTTTTGCACAATTTGTTGGCCAGTGAAAGAATCCTTATTATAATGCAATTCAAATGGCATTTTAATTATTGGTGATGACCTACCAACTAAACTAGGTAATAGTTTGGAAGCACCTATGTCTTCTAAATCTTGAAACGGCATGTAGGGGTTCCAGAATAATGGTTGTCCTGTTTTATTCAAAAATTCTGGTACTTGAATCATATAAGTATCCTGCATCCAATCTGGCATATTTCTCATATCAACTTCTTGCCCTTGTGCAGTCGCTGTTTTTACCTTACCTAACACATTAAACTTTTGTGGTTGTTTAACAATTGCTTCCATTTGTAATGGTAGATTCTTTCTCATCCATGCATAAAATGGGATTATTCTTTTCATTACTTTATTTTCAAAATCCGTTAGGTCAGTATAATCAAATAAGTATTTTTCCATAGAGGATACCGCCTTCTCTACATCATCCCCCTTACCTAATCTATCTAATATATGAGCTAATCTAGCGTTATTTTCAATTGAACTATTCATATTGCGGGGTATATCATACATAACATCCATAAGTTTTCTAAGCTTAGTAGGATTTGTAGTTAGTTTATCCATGGTTTTGCTAATATCACCATAAAAATAACCAGTCCCAGTTGCTCCAAGTTTATTTAATTTTTCCATAACGGCTTTACCAGTGGATTCAGTTCCTAATTGTTCAGCTAATTTTCCTAATCTTCCTGTCAAAACCTCATCGCTTTTAGCTAACTTCTGTAAAGCAGCAGAATCCATATAACGGACTGGGTTTAAAACTCCACCAAGATAATTATTCCAGAAATTGCCCAGAGCATTACGAGTTGTATAGCCCACATTGGGGATACCCCATCCAGATGTAGATAGTAGTTTCCAGGTGTTAAGCACTTTATCATATCCCTTACCAAAAATACCACCAGTATTACCCGACATAAAGCGATTAAATTCTTTGGCTACATTTTGTGGTAACAATAATTCTTTTCCTGTTTCAGCATCTTTAGCTATATTACTAGCAACTTCTGAAAATTTATTTCCCATATTGTCCATATAAACTACAGCACCTGTTTCTGGGTCTATAAACTTATTAATCATTTCATCGGTATTCTTACCAAACTTACTCATGGTTGATTTTATAAAATCATCTGTTATACCAGTGTTAAGAGCACCAATCTTATAGCGAGCCAGTACGGCTGGTGCATTTTTATCCCATCCCTGTATAGAGTCTGGACCAACTTTTATCCCAGTAACCCCTTCTTGTGCTGCTTTCTTTAACCCAATATCTAATTCTGCTTGTGAAATTTTACCAGCAGCAAAATCCGCTTCTAAATTTTTTCTTAATGTTGTGCCTCTTTCTTTCATAAATCCAGGTGCTGGTTTTTTAATTGGTTTAAATTTACCAATTTGTTCAGGAGTCTTTTTTAAATACACTTCAAAATTATGAGGAAAATAAAATTCTTTTCTGTCGGCTTCCTTGGCTAAACCCTTCTCTATCAAATCATCAAAAATTTCATCTAAACCGCCTTTCACCTGGTCTCCTATTTCTGCCACTTTAGTAGACTTTGGTGCTATCCCCTGGTCAAGGAATTTAACAAGCTCATCCATATCGTTACCGTTTAGTGCCGCTTTCTTCCAAAAAGCTGATTCACTATCGATTACTTTACCAATATTAAAATTCTTCTCATGAGTCAGATTTCTAATACTCTTATAAAAATCAACTGGTAACCCAGAACCAGGAACAAACATTTCAGCAAAACGTTTGAAGATTGGTAGAGAATTTACCTTTTCTATTACTGGTGCTATAAATTTAACCTCCTTAATTGTTTTAGAGACAAGCCCCGCGCCCTTGGCTATACCCTTGCCAACTGCCCCAACACCAACAAGATTAATTGGGTCTAACACAAAATCTGCAATAGTTGATGCTGTCTTAACACCCAAACTGGCCTCCTTATAATTTTTACCAGTAGCAGTTTCATATAAATTAGAAAAATTTCTGTTTTCTTTCCAACCTCTTACCATGCCCTGTACCCCAGATAAATCATCATCTGATTTAGATAGTCCTTCGGCCATACCAATAAGAGCTCCCTGCGGTTTTTGGAGATAAGAAAGAGCTTTTAAAAATAAACCCTTAACACCAGATGATTTCTGTTTTGTTTGTTGAGCTTGAATTTGATTTGCAAATGGGTCGTATGCCATATTATCCTCCCTTTAAAAATTTTAAAAAGTTTTTTACTCCACCTAATGCTGCCTTACCTGCCTTTTGTACTAAACCAACAACACCACTTTCCTGTAATGTTCTTTGTCCTGGAAGACCATTTTTATAAAGTGAAGGTAGTGGTTGTTCATTTATTTTTTTACTAATTGCACTAACTGCTGGAGCGATTATCTTCCCCCCTAAATCTTTCCATCCCTGTGTATATCCTTGCCATCCTTGTTCAATCATTGGGTTTACTTTTGCGGCAATATTTCTTTGCATTGTTTCTAATTTACCAGGTCCACTTTCCCCTGCAGCAATCTTTGCACCCACGTTCATAACTGCTTTTATTGATTTTTGGAAAGTAGTATCTGCTTGTCTAGCTTGGTCAACATCTGTTTGGTTAGCAGGTGGGCTACCTATCTGTAAAAATTCTCTTTGCTTATTAATATCCCAATTGTCAAACTCTCCTTTATCAATAGTTTTAAACCCAGAGCCAGGCAGATATGTCATATATTTTTTAAGTGGGTCTCCCTTCTTATCGGTTGCTCCAGTTGGGTCATCTATTTCCTGAACTTCAAAAACATAATTAAGATGTTCCCCTCCCTCTGCATCAAAGATTCTAGCTGGTTTGTATTTACCACCGTTCTTAGAATTTGCCAAAGCATCTTTGGTTATAAACTCAAATTTTATTGGATTTTTTTCGTCTAAAAATGTACTCCCAGTTGGATAGTTCAATTTGCCCACCCAAATAAGGTCATTTATAAAATCTTGGTTATCTCTATTGTTATCAATAAGCGATATATCAGATTCTCTATCCTGTGCATTTGATTTAGAAGAACCACCATAGAGTAATTTATCTGCTTTACCTAGACTATTTAAATCAGCGTTTGATTCTCCATAACCCTCAATAAAATCTAAAGCATTTCCTTTTTTAGCTGCTGATAAACCAGAATTAATAACTAGGTCTTTTTCCATAAGAGTTAGTTTTTTGTATGTATCCCAGAAATCAACTGTAGGCACTCCTTGTGGAATCATATTAATTAATTCTATCTTAGCATCTTCTATCTGAGCTATTTGCGTGTCTAGTGATGTCGCCACGCCAGTACCCCCATCCCCCCCTCCACTACCAGTTGCTACACCTTTTTCTTTCTTTTGCTGAGCAAGATTAAGGGCTTTAATTTGAAGACCTGCCGCACGATAAGCATCGCCACCCATAGAAAGATATGATTGGGCTAAACTCTGTTTTTGAGCCGCTGCTTCTTTGTTAGTAAGTATCCCCTGCTCATTTGCCAAATCAATTTGCCTTTCTTGTTCTTTTATCTTATCCCACAAATCGTTATTCTGAGTAGCTTGTGCAGCAATACTAATAATATCAGGTGCTTGGAACCCTGTTTCTAAATTACCTTTACTACTTTGTTTAATTTGTGGTTCTTGAAAAATTTGTACCATGTCATTATTACCTCATATTACATTGGTATTGCTTTGTCATAGAAATCTCTCCAAACTCCAGCATCATCTTTGTGTGCTCTTAACCCCTTATACATACCACTTGCTGGGTCAAAAGCGCCCGTACTAGAATTATATAAATTTTGTGGTGTTTGACCATAGTTTGTTGGTATATTTGCTGGTGTATTAATAACTGGGTTAGAATAATTTGTTGCTGGTGGTGGTGGTGTAGCAACATTTTGGGTTGCAAAAGTTGGTTTCCATGCCTGAGCAATTGTATATTCTGGTGATTCCATAAAGCGTTTTCTTATTTCCTCAATAGGAAGGTTTTGTCCCATCCAGAAATCTATTTCTCCCTGACTTACTGATGCTCCCCTAGCACTTCTATTCATAACAGAATCATATAGACCTCTAATTTGGGCTGACTTTAATTGTTCAGGGTTAGTAATCTGAGTTGCTAAACTAGGCTGTTGTAGCTTTCCTTCGGATGTCACTGGTATCCCCAATTGACTAGCTATTCCCTGTGTAGTTGTTGATTGCAACTGCGCTATTTGGTCTGGGGTAAATGATTTATTAATTATATTTTGTGCCTCGGAAGTGGCAACAGGTATTTTTAATTTAAATTGGTTTACTGCATCAACTGATTTGTAATAAATATCTTTCATGGCTTGGTCGTCTGGCGCTTGGTCGTAATTTGTTTTAGCTATTTCAGCATTATATTGCAATCTTTGTAGGGTCTCATCTAGTTGTGCTTTAACTGTATCACCATATTTGTTTTTAGCATTAGTAGCTAAAGTTATAATTCTATCGTTAATATCACCAAAGGCGTTGGAGTCTGGTTTCATACCCCCTTGCATAGCTTGGTATGACCGCATAGCCGCTATTTCATCTATTTCCCCAGAATTATATTTTCTATTTATTTCTGCTATCTGATACTGATTGCCTGCTGTTCTCTTAGCGTCTTCCAATTGGATATATTGGTCGCTCCCTGGTTTTTCTTGGGCTAACCTTGTTGAAAGATAATCATTGAGGTCTTTAAGTCCCCACTCGCCATTTTGTACTTTTAATATTGCAGAATTATCTTCTAAATTTTGGCTGGTCTCCTGTGCAGTTAGTCTATAATTTTCTAGCGATGCTTTTTCTTCTGGGGTGGTGGCTTCTAATTGTCTAGCACCAAAGTAATTTTTTACCTCATCATATCCAACTTCACCTGCCTTAAATTTGTTTATCATCAACTGGTCTTGGTCAGCTTTTTCTCCAGCCTTTTCTTTTTGCATAGTACCAGTCATCTTAAGTAAGTCTAATTTAGTTTCCTGTGAAATATTTTCTAACTGTCTATTCTTAATGTACTGGTTCATCTGGTCATAAGTAATTTCACCATTAAGATATTTCTGTAATTGGATTTGGTCTTCATAGGTTTTAACAGTACTCTCTTGATATTTGGCATTGTTTAAAAGATTCCAAACATTAATAGCAACACCACCAGATTCTTCTGGTATATCCTGCCCTGCTCCGATATGTTGTTTTAATATTTGGGTTGCCATATTACATCATCCCTCCAAGACCACCTACCATACTGGCTCCTGCCCCACTGCCTTCTTCGCCCGTCACTGGTGGTCTTCCTAAACTTCTACCAGTCACAGCCCCTGGGAGCTGAGCTTCTAGGGCACCAGCCCCAGCAGGGGTTTGACCAACTTCTCCTTCTGTTCCTCCCATAGTAGGACCCTGCCCAGTATTACCTGGGGATTGAGACGCTGTCTCGTGACCTGCTATGTGCTTATCAAAAATCTTGATTATTTCAAAGTCGGTTATTGCTCCAGAATCTAGTGCATTAGCATGAACCTTGATGTGGACTAGGTGCCCGTCTGGGCTTCCTGCTGTTGATGGCAGTTCCTGCCCGCTAGCCAACTTAACATTTTCGGCAACTGCTACATCAATTTCTTCGTCAGCCCCCTTTGGAAGATTAGCCATAATCTGTTGTCTCTGCATTTCCTTTTCAGGAGAGTAGAAGGGATGTAACTCTTCCCATGCAATAACCTTCATTTCGTCTTCTGGTGAATCTAAACCAATATTTGACATAGTAGTCATGCGAGATTGAAGGCGAGCGCCTAGTTTTTGTAACTCATTGTTGATATAAATTGAATCATCCTTTGGTACCCTGTTTTCCCAGAGTAATTTAACGTGATAATCCTTGTTAATTATATCCGAATATTTAATTCCACTTTCTTTGTGGGTACCACCAAACTTTTCTAGGACTTTTAAGACAAAAGGGATAAGACCACGCTCTGGGTTCACCAAAGCTGAGTTCCATAAATTGGTTTTAGCTCTTAAGGTCTGTAGTGTCGGTGCAAACTGTGCAGTTAGCGCAACTCCAGTCACAATAGAGCCCTGTGCTGCTCCAAATGCGATAGGTGGCAACCCTGAAACCATGTGATACTTGTCCATAAGGTTTTGGATGCGCTGTTCCACTGGATAAATTTGAGTATTAAACTGGAATGGGTCAAGAGAGGCTTTAGCATTGATTTTAATCAGATTTCCTTTGTTTATTCTTAGTCCTTGTACCTCTTTTGTGGTTAATCCTTTGCCAATCACCTTTGGATTTGCAAATAAACTCACAATATCCGCCTCATCAGAAACGGCAACGTTAATAGCTTCCTGTATTTCTATTACTTGTTTCAAATCAGACTCTCCACAATTGCGATAACTCTGTTTTTTGTTAGGAATCCACCAAAAAGGGGTGTGAGGTAAGCCATGTTCAACAATTAATTTGTTTGTACCTGTTATTTTTACCAGTTTATTGTTTATTAAGACCGCATGATATTTATCATCATAGTAAAATTTGACTACCGCATAGTCTTTTTTGAGTAATTTGGAAGAGTTCCATAGGTCAGCAAAGGTATTGTTCACTGGGTACTGATGACTTCCCCCAGAATTGAGGTCCTGACCAGGAGCATCAGCGATGGCTTTGTAATTAAATATATTTTCTATGCTGCGCAAACTCATTACCTTGGTAACAAAGCCATATTCTACATTTAAAAATGAATTATCTGTAAAACGGGCGCGAAAATCTCCAGGGAATATCTCTTGTATGCGTATTTTATTTTCTTTATCCCTATAAACATAAAGAATTGTATCCCCTGACCAACTACCCGTAAGACTAGCGCTGGCAAAAAGAGTGTCTATGTCGTTGTCATCAAAGAGAACTTCGCGCAGAATCTTCTCTTTTGCTTCGCTTTGGTTAAACTCAGCTGCAAAGTTCTCCTGTCGCTGAGTAATTATATCATAAAATGGGTCATTTTCGGATAAGCGAGGGATGCTAACTTTAGGAAAAGAAGCAGCTAGCAATGCAGCATATTTGCGACAAGTAGGTTCGCAGATGTTGATTGTAAATTTATTACGGTCAACCTGACGATTCTTCTTACACCACTGATTATCGCCCGTAAAAAAAGCGTCATAAAGACGATAATTATTTACTCTCTGAGTTACTTCATCACCAAGTTCGGCATAACGAGCCGCTATTTCCACTGCAGCTAAAGTAGCATTATCGTCTTTAGCAATTTCCACATCAGTCCCATATACCTTGCCCGCTACTTTGTCCAAAGATTGAGTTCCCATATTCTCCTCCTTGTTGACTATAATTTCCTAAAATATCATAATCGGTTATTTCTAAATTGTCTTCTTCTTGTGTTTGTATAAAATAAAGCGCTAATGCGAGTGCCATAACTGTATCCTTTCTGCGGTTCCTCTGGTCTTTTTCTGTGTACATCATGAGTTCTTTTTTAAGTACTGATGTGCTGTCAGAATCAGGACACTCAATAATTGTTTCTTCTGTGCCATCTTCATTGGTGTGGCAAAGAGCTAGTTTCAAAGCCAGAATTAATTTTGCCTTATCCCCTACCGCAAACTTGAATCCCACCGCATCATACTCTTGAAGTCTCTGCTCAATAATTGCACCCCCGAGTCCGTTACTATCAGTTATAATATCGGCATCTTGAAATTTTCCTTTCATCTCAATCAGCACGGCAATCTGCTCATCAGTTGTTAAATCATTACCACGACAGCGGAAGAAATCCACCACCTTGTAAGGTCTCTCGGTATAATCTATACAGACAAAACAGGTGTGTTCTTTGCTAGCCGCCCAGTCGCAGCCAATCACATACTGGTGCCCTTCAAATCCATTTTTAAATAAACGTGTGTTTTTCTTGAACATTTTTTCAATGTTCGTTAGTGGTATTAAATGGCTACCACCAGTTATAAATTTACCCTCAATCGTCTGTGCGTAGCTGTCTGGATTACTCTTTAAAATGGCTTGTTTAAATTTATCTCTTGTCTTCTTAGGTATAAACTTATTGTCGTCATAGACACCTATCAAAACATGCCAATCGTTCTTTAATTCTAGCCCATCACTTACTAAACCCTGATAATACGGGAAGGATTCAGAGTCACTATCAGGAGTCCCAACTAGGTCAATGTTTATTCCACAGCCCATCTGACGAGACATAATTCTGGTACCTAATTCTTCCTCTAAATGCCCAGATAACCCACACTCATCGTAGCTGATATACGGGAACTCAGCCCCCGCAATCCCCGCTGCCAAATCCCCCCCAGTTGGAGCGCAATTGAATACTGAATTATTCTTAAAAATGATAGGGGTCTGACTCATTAACTTGGCTATCGGCTGTTTAGTTGGGCTTTTAATAAAACCTTTGATGTCTGGATGCAACTTATTCTTCCTCCACTCCCTTGCCCCATGTTTCAGAGGTTCTTCCCACCACAGTTCCTCGTTTAAAATCTGCCAGATGTATTTATAACAAGCCTGTACCTGCCTCAACTTCGGGCTTAAGTTCAGCGTGTTATAATCCTTCAACTTCCTCGCCTGTTTATCCCAAATTCCAATCTTGTAGTAACAATGCCAAATATGCTTAATCGCTATGGCAAATGTCTTACCCCACCGATAACTTGGTACCAAGATATTCATCTCGTATGAGTCATCCGTGGATTCTCTAAGCCACTTTGCCTGATTCTTATGCAAACTAACCCCCAATATCTCATTGGCAAATTCTACAATTCCCAGTATGTTTAAATCTTTAAGGAGCAATTTCTTTTGGTAAGCTTTTCTTTGCTTCACTGTTGGGAAATATTTTCCCCCTGTTTTGAAATTTGTTGAAATTGGCATGTTTTTCCCCACTTTTTACAGGTTTAAATTCTTATAAGTTTAATTATGCACACTTTTAAAAATTTGTAAAGATAGAATCTTTTTATGAACCTTATGAATATTAAAAATTAGAATCTGAAATTAGAAGTCTATTAAGATAAAAATCTTTTGGAAAGTTAATACCCCCCTTAATTTAATGTCGTACATTATATCTTGTACGACTACCCTATGTGTTGTGTTATTTCTGTGCATACAGTCTTTTTTCTGTACTAGACCATTGACTCTTTTCTACTAGGTTAACACTAATTATATTAAATTAAGTATTATATAATATAAATATATATAATATATATATAATAATATATAATATCTTATAAGAAGTATAATAACATAATAGTATATTAAAGTCTATATACTTATACCCGTTACTAATAATATTATATAATATCTTTATTCTTATTAAATTCTTTATAAATATCATTATACTTAATAAATACACTATTATCTTTATTATTAGATATATTATTCTCTCTAATATACTCTCTTACTTTGTGGTTATCCATTTGGTTGTCATTTGGTTGTCTATTGGTTATTGATTTGGTTAAAATTACAATATCATCATAATTTATTATGTTAACTATGCTACATTGTTGACCTCTCCGTTTGGTTATCTGTTTGGCTACTTTTTCGATAAAATCGAGTTTTCCACGTATTTTCATTTGGCTACTCATAAATAGTTTAGCCAATTCTCGCCTCCCGCAAATACACTCTCCGCGCTTCAATAATATAGTAGAACCATCGGGGCGGGTTGCTATACCCTCAACACTTTTTGCTCTCAATACCAATTCTCGCAGTATTACTCCCGCCTGTTTGTCTCCGAGACAGAGATTATCAATTTGTTGTCTATTGATTGGTGTCTTAAACATCATATAATATATAAAGCCCGCAGAGTCGTTGAAAACTGCGGGCGTTATACTTGTGGATATTTCAACGACTTTTATATCAAAATTATATTCTTTTTAATTTTACTGTCAACACTTTTCTTATTTTATAGTCATTTTAAACCTGTTGACAAATAAGTATTGACAAATAAAAAAATATAAGATAAAATGATTAAAGTTAAAAAGAATCTGTGGATAACTACACTTTTTAAAAAATAAGTCCACAACCTCCCCCTAGCCTGTTTGACGTCAAGTACGTAGGGTGACAGGGCAACGTTCCCACGTTTTAGGGGGAGGTTTAATGAATAATTATCAGATTAATATAAACAGATGCAAATTATCAAGAAGCTACAATATATCTACAAGACAAGAGACCAAGACTTCTATAATACTTTTGGTTTGTTTGATACTCAAACAGGTATAAAAAACCGCAATGGTTGGGAAGCTGATAAAAATAATTATTCAAATATCTCTATTGTTATGCTTGATTTAAACAAGCTCAAATGGACAAATGACAATCTAGGGCACGAACAAGGGGATATTCTAATAAATAGCCTTGCTTGTCAATTACGGGGTTTAAATAGCTATAGAATAGGCGGAGATGAGTTTATAATCGTATTTAAAACACAAGGGGAAGCAGAATCAAAGGCACGCAGTATATACAATAGCGGGGTTAGTGTATCAATAGGATTAGCAAGCGGATTAAATCCCGCGAAGGTATTAAAAGAAGCAGATAATCAGATGTATTTAATGAAAACAACAGGAGTTTTTAGTTTAGCAGTATAAAACTGCTAGCACTTTAATAATTAATAAGAGAATACAGGGTAAAAAGGAGCTATATTATGAAAACATATAATATTATGTATGCAATAGGTTGTGCTAAGTTAGTAGTCAATTACTATGATGGGATTAAAAAACATAATGATGGGAGTCCATTTTATGATATTGCTATTTTTAGTAATAGAATAAAATTAAAAGAGTTTTTAAAAGAGTTAAAAAACAAGGGATATATAAAAAAATAAATTAAAAAACCTGTATTTTCTTATTAGTTATTAATTGCACTTTAAAATAATATATAACTGTAAAGGGTGGGGATTAAAAGGAGCTATATTATGATATATTCTATCTTAAAACCATTGAAAACAAAAAACAAAATCTTATTTGAAACTAGAAGCTTAGATGACTTAAAAAAAGAAGTAATAAGATTGGGGATTGTACACTTTGAAAAGCCATATATTTTTACTCATATAAAGGGAATAGATACGGATAACAAAAATTATCTTTTGACCGAAAATGAGGAGAGGTTTGGGATAATAGTATCACCGCAACAATTAGAGGCTACATACATTACAAACTAAAATTAGAATCCCCATCGCTTACAGTTATATATAAAAATACCTTGTTTTTTGGCCGTCTATTAGAAAATAGGAGCTTAAAATGGGAGCAGATATATATTTAATGAGTGAATACACAAAAAATAAGAAAAAATATGAAAGTGATTTTAAAAAGGCTTGTAACAATAGAAATAATGCTTTGATAATAATGGGTTATAGAACACAATCAGAATTATGGGAAAAAGGAAGTAATGAAATGAAAGAAAAATATTCCGCATTGCAAGAAGAAGTTACTAGAATATTTGACTTAATGTATTCAAAAGGTTATTTTCGTGATAGCTATAATGATAGCAGTCTATTGTGGAAGTTTGGTTTATCGTGGTGGGAGTTAGTTAGAAAAAACGCAATAGAAGTCAAAAATGAGAGAATATTGCCAACGGGAGCGGTCAAAAAGTTTTTAAAACAGTTGGCAGATAATGAAGTTGTTTTTGAAAATAATTTGAAACTAATGGAAAAACATAATCAAGAATACTTTGTAGAAAAATATGAAGAGTTAAAAGAGTTTTGTAAAAAAGCAATAAAAACTAGGGAAGGATTGAGTTGTAGCGTATAATATAAATAAAATTGACGGTCAAAAAATAGGGTATTTTAAAAATATTAGTGTATAAAAAAGAGGCGGATATCCTCTTTGTGCGCGAGCTCGTAGCTTTCGTATAAAGACCGTCTCTTTTTTGTATATTAAAATAGTTACTTTTTAAAATTAGCGGGTTGTTTAGCTCCCCCCGTTAGTCTATTTTAATATGCGGATGTAGGTGTTGAGGTATATTAAAGGGCGGGCGCGAGATTTACTAATTTGGTTTTCAAAATTGCCAGATTTTAACTTGTCGCCTGCCCCCGATACCTCAGGTGAGTACACATTAAGGAGCTTTTTGGAGCAATTTTCAAAGTAAAATCCGAAAGTAGAAAAACTGAAAATATTAATTTATCTTTTATAGAAAGGAGTAAAAATGGGAGATGGTACAGAATTTACAAGTGAAGAAATAGCCAATATAGATAATTATCCCAACGATGAAGAACTAGACCATATTGAATATCGTTTTATTAAAGCGGTTGCTCAATCTGGTTTAGCTAGGATGATAAGAGATAAGGGGGTGACTGGTATGAGTAAGGAGGAATCAGATGAATTTGCCGACAAGGTGGATATATTAACGAATAGAAAGGATAAGGAGAGAGATATGAAAAAGAATATTATACAACAACTAACATAAAACCAATGAAACACTCAAATAAATGGTTTAGGGATAGGATAGGTAAAGTTATTTATCGTAAAAGGATACCTTCTTGTAAGTGTGAAGCCTGTCAAATGACAGCCGTAAAGGTTTTAGATATGACAAGTATTGGCAAAGAATTTATATCGCATACTTGCAAAACAGGTGGGTTAAAATCCAAATATATACACGCAGATTACTTATTCCTTTGTTCAATGGAACTCGGGATAGAATATCAAGATAAAATAATATACTAAAATGAAACAAGAAAATAAAAAATATATGGTTATTAAAGATACTGCGGAACACGAAAAGGGGTATATTATTGAAACTGATGATAAACACCAACAAGAATATTTTGAAGCTAATCCTTATTATTATAAACCTAACCAACCAACTAGCGAAGTAGATAGGATTACAAAACTTATGCCTCGTTCTGGAAAATGCAATAAATGTACACTTGACAATGAACACTGTAATGGATTGGAAATGGGTTGTGGTTGTGAGTGTGTACCAACTAATGAAGAAAAGAAATGGAAAAAGCATCCAGCACACGGTATGTTGGACGAAGGAAGTAATTGTTTCTGGCAAAAAGAAATTGTTGATGGTGTTTATGCAGAAATTATAGAGTGGGAACACGAAAAAGGGGTAAAAACATACGCCTTAAAATCTCAAATATCTGAAGAGTACTGCATAACAGGAGTTACTACAAATATTGAGAGTTTTAAATATGATAAATTAGACTTTGGTTTGATAGAAAAAGACGCAATTACAATTATAAACAAACTAATCAATTACAAAAATGACCAATGAATTAAATGAGATAGAAAGGATAAAGGGATTTTTAATAGAAAGACACTCAATAAATGACTGTGCTGATTTTATCTCAAAACTATTACAAGAATACTACCTAAAAGGAATTAAAGCAGGAAAAGAAGAAGCGATAGAGTCTATTAAGTCAACCAAACAGGAAATAATAGAAAAAGGAAGCAGATTTTATGGAGAGAATAAGAAAGAATTAGATAGTATAGTATTTGGATTTGACAAGTGCGTAGATATTATAAAATAACTAATAGGAGGATAAGATGAAACTAACAAACTATAGAAAAATTGCTGATAATATTTATAAGAGAAAGGTATTATGGCTTGAAAGTAGAATATTTTGTAGAAATAGTCCGTGGAGAATGTGGCTTAGAAGAATGATTAGATAACACTGGTGGTGCTCCGACGGATAGCTGAAACTATCATACCCAGCAGGAGTAATGGAAGGGAAAATTCCAGCCACTAAAGACAATGTTATACAGAAATATTTAGGTTAAATTAAAACAAAGTAATAGCTTTCCAGAATAACTTTCGTTGACCTAATAATTTAGACTATGTTAAACAAAATAAAAACACTAATAAAGAGAATTACCAAAGCAAGGAAGTATGGAATCAGATATTTGTTTGACCAGAAATACCGAAGGAAATGTTATGCAAAAGAGATAAACAAGATTAGAAGAAAAAGGATTGGAAGTAGTTTTTTTAACAACAAAAAACAGATAAAATCTACCTTATTCAGAAAAAAAGGAAATAAATGTTTCTGGTGCAATGAGCCAATGAATTTCAGCGATGCGACGATAGACCATATTGTGCCAGTAAAAAAAGGCGGAAATAATTATTTGCATAATTTGAGGCTTATACACGAAAAATGTAGAAAAGAACGAGATACGGCTATTGATAAAGGAATAATTGTACACTCATTACCCAATAATAATTAAATATAAAGTATGAAATCAAAAGAATTAAAAAATGAAATTGAAATATTGGAAGAAAAATTAGACGACCCACAAACTCCACAAGGAGATGTAAAACAAATTAAAGATAGGATATCCAATCTTAACCACCAAAGGAAAATAGCAGAAAGAGAAGAATATGAGTCGGGCAATAAAGTTTCCGTATATGGTTCAGATGATTATGTCGGAGCTTCTGCTGGTGATTTATCATTTTATTTCGGATATGAGGTTACAAGGTGTCCGATAAAGAGCCACAAAACAGATGATGATTGTTATGAAAAAGATTGTGATAAAAGAGAGTGGGTTTTTCAAGTAACAAAGAATGATGATGTGGTATTTGAAATGTTGGATAGCGAAATATCTTACCCAGAGGCAGATGATATTGAGAGAAAAATGATTATTGGAATGGCTCATTATATTAAAACTATCCAATAAATCTCTTTAGATAATAACTACTAGGAAAAGTAAAAAGAATGGCTAACAGATAAACAATAGCAAATAAGAGGAATTACCAAGTAATAATGAAACAAATGAAGATAATAAAAATACCAGTTTTTACAGAAGAGTACGGAATAATAGTTTATTTAGGAACACCGAAAGAACTAATAAAACCAACATCAAAATATGTTGGAGTTGGAGAAAAGACAATAGAAAAAGACTTTGCGAACAAAAGAGGACTTACTTTTAACTGCTATCCAGATAAACACCCACTTGTAGTAATAGACTCAACGTTGGATTATTATGTGGCATTGGCAACCTTCGCACACGAAATATCTCACGCTATGCAATATGTGGCAGAATATGTCGGCATAGATGATAAAAATGGGGAGTTTGAAGCACACGGAATTAGCACATCAATCAGGGTTATTAGCAAATATCTAAAACTAAAATAATTTAACCCCTCAAAGATAAAACAATAGAGCAATTAAATACAACAGGAGAACAATATGGACAACCCACGCTATCACTATGAATTACACATCTATCATGGGAAGAAACAGACTGTCGGCAGGATAGATGATAATATATTTTCTAAATATGTTAAAAAATCAAAGCACTTATTTAGAAAGAGTAATAGTTGGGGGCTAGATTATGGTATTTTAGTTAATTCAATAGTTCCCAATTGTGATATTATAAAAATATATGAGGAAGAGGAGGGAGTTTGTTATACCTGTCCAGTGTCACATTATGGCGAAATGGTAGATTTTGTTAATTTTGGAGAAGTTATAGGCAAAAAATTTCAAGTTAGTAACAAAGCAGAAATAAAACAATATGATAAAGTGCGCCATGGGTTACAGGTTTTTCTCCCATTACATTGGTTTTCAACAGAAAAATATAAATAAAATAAATATATGCAAGAAACAACAATAATGATTTTGTTTTTAGGTATAGGAATAACGGTCGGTATATTTCTAGCAGTATTAATAGATATAGGGAATAGGAGATTTTAAAATGGATATTGGAATACAGCTTTCTATGAAAGTGGGAGAAGTCTTAATTAATGTGTATGAGCCAGACAGAACAAAATTAGAAGAAGCAGTTTCAGATTTAAAATTACTTCATACAAAGATGGGCGCAATTTTTGCACCAAAAGAAGAGGTCCCTTTTGTAACCAACCCAGAAAGAGAACAGGTGGCCCCACCTTATTCAGCAACACCACCACCACCAAACACAGGGGCGCAATTTTGCGCTAAATGTGGGGCTCCGAAGAGGTGGATAGTATTTAAAGAACCAAGAGAAAACCCTTGGAAACCAGGGGAGATGCAGGATGGGTTTATGGGCTGTTCGGCTAATTGTGGTAAAAAATAAATAAATAAACAAAATGACTTATACAACTGATATATTCACCCATAACAAAGTAGGGATACCAGTCATCGAAAACCCAAAAAAGATAAGGTACAGAAATCTAATAATGACAATACACGGAGAGCCTGATTTAATAATAAAGGATATAAAATATTATTGGTGGAAACCAGACAGCCTGACTGATAAGTGGAGAACCAGAAGCAGGGTAATTAACCCACAAACCGATTGTAACAGACCAAGAATAAACGCTAAGATAGAAGTAATAACCTATAAGGATATGTTAAGGAAGGAAGGATTAATAAATTATTAATTATGAGAATAAAAAGAACAGAAAATATAAGAAAAGTATTCAAAATACACAAATCTTCTAACTCACTACGGGTAACTATACCAGAATTAGCAGTATTTCGTATGGGACTGAAGCAGGGAGATGAGGTTAAAATGGTTTGTGATTTAGAAACAAAAATATTATTTATAAGTAAAGTGGAGAAAAATAAAAATGGAAAAGTTTAAGCAGCATTTTATTGAAACTTCTACTAGGGAGTTAGCGCCTGGTTTTGATTTTGGGGAGGTATTTGATATTTATACCAGAGAGTTAGCGAACAAACTAGGGGATGGTTTTATAGAATTTATGGAAGAACAACTAAAAAATAATACTAACGTGGAGGAACTAAATAATGGCACTATTCAAAGTGATGGACCCAAGGAAATTGAACCAATATTGGGGGATGGTGAAAGGGAAGATAATACAACAGGGGAGGTCAATGTCTCAAATGGAGAAGATATTGGAGAGCAAGGCGATGTTAGAGTGGAAGAGGATGAGGAGACAGACAATAATTCAGAAAGAGATGATGGAGAAGAAGAGCTTGGGAACAACGGAGAAGAGATAGAAAAGATTAACCCAGAACCAGATGAGCTAGACCCTGATGATTTTGATGACCCCAACTTTCCACCTGAGCCTAGTTATGATGACGAAGTATTAGCTGAATAATATTAATAAAATAAAATTATGTTAAGCAAAAGATTAACTATGAGAAAATTAAGTAAGTCAGAGATTGTAGCTATATCTATATCATCTCTAATTACTTTTATTCTTGGTTTTATAGCTGGAATTATATGGCAATAATTGTAGAGGGACAACCAGTACCACAATTTAGGATGAATATCAGGTCTAAGTGGAATCCTAAGTCTAGGAAGAGTCTTGATTATCAACAAGCTATCGCTTGGAGTATTATCGCAAGTAAGATGAAGCCTCTAGGTGATAGTATTGTAGAAGTTGAGGCTTCTTTTTATAGGCAAGGGAATCAGAAGTGTGACCTAGATAATTTATTAAAAAGTTTAATAGATGGTATTCAGTATTCAAAAATTATAAATAATGATAACCAAGTTAGAAAAATAAAAGCGGAGGTATATTATGGACAAGAAAGACCCAGAACAGAGTTTACTATTCGACCAGAGAATAATAGATAATTATGCTACTAAATATTCAGACTTTGCTAAAAGATATTGTAAGTCTGACCAAAGCACGGAAAAGTTAAGAGAAATGGAAGCATTATCTACCCCCACTGGGATGGAATATATAAAAGCAAAAGAGGAATTAGAAATAGCAAAGATATTATTGGGCAGATAATGAAATATTAACTGGCTCATCGTCATCTTCGCTATTTTTAGTTGCATCGAGTATATCAAGTATGAAGTTTTCCCAACTTGAAGGTATCTCACGTCCACTCCACAATAAAAACGCCATACAGACGATTATAAGAGCTTTTAGGGGAGCATAAACTATGTTTTGCAGTAATTTAATGAAATTATTAATTGTTTTTAACATTTCTTTGTTTTAATGCAGTTTTTTAATGTCGTCATATTTGGTGGTGGAGGGAGTTTTTTTACACCTTGAATTGGTTTCCCTTGTGGGGTAGTCTTAATAGCACCCTTCACATAATTACCAAGAGTGTATGCCTTCAACCTAGAGGCTGGTCTTTTTACTGTTGCCATGGTTATTTTTTATTTTTAGTTGCTAAATATTTTGATATTGCAGACAACACAATTGCTACCGACGCTGCATAAGCTACTGGTATTTTGAAGTTTGCTAGATTGTCTATTGCGAAATTTACCACTAATGCTAGAAACAGATAAAGAAAGTTCCAGAGCATCGTTTTTATATTGTTTGGTATTTTTTTTATAATTTTTTTCATATTAATTTTTTGACTGATATTCTACTGACGCTTTTATATCCCTAGTTATTGTATCTATATTTGCTGTTCGACACAACCACCAATCGACCTCCTGTGGCGCTGGGATTCTTTTTAATAAAGTTATATATAAATTATATATATTTCTTCTGTGAGCTAAAGCCCAATTTACCCTACCTCCTGGATAACCTACACCAAATTTAGGGTTGAACATTGGTATGGGTTCTAACAACACCCGTTGAAGTCCTGCGGCTATTTCTTCCTTTGATAAAGCCCTTTCAGTAATAACCGCTTTCATAGCCGAAGGGATACAATAATCTGAGGATAGTTTTTTTCTGTAAGGAGGATAGCTGTCAAAATCTCTATAAGCATCATCTATCTTATAAATTATGTGTGCATGCCCACCACCACAACCACAAGCCTTTACATCGCCTGTATTCCAAGTCGGGCATACCAGAGTAGCTATTTGAATAGGTGCTTGTTTTATGTGATTTCTAAGTAGGTTTATATTAATAGTTGAATTATTCCAAAATATCCACTCATATTGTACCTCAAACCTATTAGTAAACTCTTTTCCTTTATTCTTCAGTTCTTGTGGCATTTCACAATAATAATCTTCCCATTTAAAATCTTCATTTGCAGGAGCATCACTATCGGGGATTACCCCATCATTACGAATTGAATCCCAGACTGCTGTCATATAATTACCTTGTTTGGTAGTTCCACTCATCTTCGCTGTAAAGCGGTCTGAAAGCTCCACCAGTCCATTTTTAAGGTATCTGTTATCATTGAGCCACTCAATGTTCCCGACACTCATACGCCCCGTTTTGATAAGAAAGTTCAATTGTGTTTCTATTGCGTTGATTGCGCTAAAACTAACACAGGCCATCGAATCAAAGTTTTTAAATACTTGTTTCTCATCTGCTGGTAAGTAAGGTGTCCAGTCATCGCATACTTCTTTGAGGTCTATCGCACCAGCCAGCCAGTCCGTTGGGTCTGGTTCTCGGTGCAAAACACCGTCATTGCTATTTGGTTTTAACATTTTTTTTCTCCTCCTCTATTTCTAATTCTTTAATTTCTTTTTTTTGGTCCTGCATCTTATCTGCAAGATGTTCTATCATATTCTCCTGTCGCTGAATCTCACGAGCCATATCTAGTATGTTCCAATCGTATTTTTCAACAACTTTGATTAACATTATATCATCGCTCATATTTTTGGTTTAATAATATCTTTATATATAAACGCTCAAGAGCATAATTGTTGTTATTCCTATATTAAAAAGTATCATTTTATTCGCTTACAAAGTTTTTGTATTGCACACTCTAATTTAGTAAGAGCTTTTGTATTGTGATTCAAATGATTGCCCATTAATTTCATAGTAGCCTGTACTTGTTGCCATAATACATAAGCTAGGAATATTGCTACTCCTGTTCCTCCAAATGATGCTATTTCCTTCATTGTGTTTAAATCCATTATTGTATTACCTCCTTGATTCGCATTAATATTTCAGGGGTTACCTGTATTACTCTGACCCCCTGTTTTTGTATTATACTAATATCCTCCTCTATTGTAAAGATGAGGTTATACTCCTGTAAAAACACTGATTTGTCCTTATTAAATATTATTGGCATATAATTAAGTTTTATTTTTAAAATTCTAGGAAGGAGTTACCCCCTTCCTAATGGGTTTGAAGATTCCACCTTTCATGTAAAAAACTCTTTTACACTTAGGGCAGATGTAAACCACGATTCTTTCAACCGTAGTTTTAAATTGTTGAAGTTCTACTTGACAGTCGGGGCATAACACACTACACCTCCCTATCCGAAAATGCTTCTTGTAATACTTCGTTCCACAACCTCTGCTTTACTCTTACTGCTTTGTTTGGAACGTTTTTCTTTGGGGGGATTCTTTTCCGCCACTTGCTTCGTGTATGGCTCAATTGGATGTCCTTGCTCGGAAGTTCTTGATTTGTATATTTCATACCTATTTTTTTGATGCTCATTTGTCCTCCTTTTGATTGTCAAATGACATTTGTCGCACTCGTGGATTTCTCCACCGAAGTAAGGCGAATAATACTTCCTCATTAATCTCCAGCAATCCCAACAAAACATTTACATCACCCCTTTTTCAATATATTTATTTCCTCCTTTAATTCCTGTATTGCTTTAACTAAATAAGGAATCATATCTTTATATCTAATACTCTTATGTGGGCTACCAACCGTCTTGGTTGCTACCTCCGTTACATTTCCTTTATCATCCTTATATTCGTATGGTATTTCTTGATAATCTGGTTGATTAACAAGTTCTGGTAATAACAGTTCAAATTCTTCGGCAATCATCCCTTTGTGTTGCGTCTTATCATCTTCATCAAATGCTTTCTTATAATTAAAATCTACCACTCTTAGTTGGGATATTTTATCTAATAATGTGCCACTATCTATAATGTTCTTTTTAACCTCTAGTGTTGAAACTGCTGTTGTATCAATGGTTTTATTGCCAATATATAAAGTAGCTGAACCAGCGCCGCTTGAGGCATCGTCTATGTGATTATTTGTAGAGTCTGCACCTATTTTAACCCCATCTGCCATCCTCGCTGGTGTGCCGTTGTTAAAAAGATTCACCCCAGCACCAAGTAAATTAACTTTTAGTGCATTTGTATCATATAAAGCCATCTGACCACTGTCGTTTGAACTGTCTCTTTTTAAAAATCCTAAAAAGTTTGTGCCGTCTGTTATTTGAATCCCACCATCAGATGTGCTACATAAGACATCAACATCTCTTGCTGGAGTAGTTTCACCCCCGAATCCAACCCCTCCAACTATTACCCTCATCTCTTCCGCCTCTGTTCCCGCGGAACCAGGCCAAAACGAAATACAACCGTATTCTGACGCCATCACTAAATTATCTCCTGTATCAACGTGTTGGATATAACTGCGTCTAGTCGCATCTTGTGAAAAAGACATATAAGGATTACCAGTGGCAGAAGTTGTATTTAGACCTAATAATAAATCAGCACCAGTAAGAGATAAAGATGTACCAGTTGCTGCTCCTATATCTGGTGTTGTTAAAGTTATCCCAGCTAAAGTTAGTGCGGCACTGGCTCTGTTAATAGCTACTTGTGTTGTGCCTATATAAAATGTTTGGGCAGTAGCGGCTTTGCCACCTAATTGAGTTTGGATTGCACTACTTAATCCCTTAACATAACTTAATTCTGTGAGAGATGGATAAGTCGCCACAGGAGCAGAAACTATATTTTTACTTCCATCGGTAATTAAAATTTCACTAGCGGTTAAATAACTACCAGTAATTGAAGTTGCAAAAGTAGGGGATGTCGTACTAGCTAGTGTACAGGTTGCCGCAGGAAATGTATAAACATTAGTTCCTGAACCAACCATCGCAATATTAGCGCCAGAAAGCGTTAGTTTTCTTACTGTCGTCCCGCCACTAATGTCAAATCCGTCTGCGTTGTTTGTGATGTCTAAATTTACTGCACTGTTTTTCATATTTATAATTGAATAGTATTTATTCCTTGAATAGTTGAAACCCCTGTTATTGTCGGTGGTACTTGTTCACCATATACTGCAAATTTATAATCCCTGTCTGCACTTGCAGCCCAACTCCCAGATGACTTTCTCGCATAATTACCATCACATACACTCGTGGAACTAAATCTTACATTTAAATAATTGTCAACATCGCCTCCGTCATATTCTATCGCTATACAATAGTGTGTACCGTTTACCAAAAAATACCTATTGAGTAGTGTAAATAATGCCGACTTATCTTCAAAATCAGATGTTCCTATTGTACTAACATCTATTGCGTCTGATGTGGTTAGCAATACTCCTGGCACTGATGATGTCCCAAATGTTCCTGAGTGTGTATATAGTTTTATATACGCATTACCTGTTGGGGTACCCACTTTTTTAACATTAAAAGATGCACTATATATGTTAATACCTGTTCCATTAAAAGATTGTGACTCGCCAATATAAGCATCTCCCAGATTATTTTGTGATGAACCAGTTGTATTTGATGCTACTAATGTTGACATATATTTAAGCTACTGTTATTGACCCCATACTTGATACGACCACAAACCCCACATCTGCTACTATACAAACTAATTCTACACAGTCATAAGCTAAAGTTGAGGCTAAATATCCTCCCGCTCCTGTTGTTGTTGCTACATTTCCAAACTTGATATATTGATTAGCGCTTTGCACTATTTTGAAAAGTCCAGCGTTCATACCCGCTACCCTTATTACCTTACCTACCGCTACTGTTGTTGGTAGTGTAAGTTCTAGCAATGTTCCTTTGTTTGCTAAAGTTCCTGTATCTACCGCTAGGTTTCCGTTTGAGGTTACTGCTGTCCAATTCAAACTTGGTATATTTATAGCAGCAGTACCATCGAAATCTACCCCGTTAATAGCCCTTGCTGTTGCTAATTTTGTTGCTGTTGCTGATAATCCATCAATAGAGGTAATGCCAGTAAGAACCAATGTGGCGGACGCTCTATTTAGTGCAACCTGAGTTGTCCCAATATACATAGTAGAACTATTAGCTGCGTTATCCCCTGTATTAGCCCCGCTCGTATTCCCTATTATAACGAGTTGTGCATCTGTAACATAATTATCATCTACTCCTTTTGCTGGTTCCGCGCCTATATCTGAAAGAACCTCTGAATAACTCCTACCTTCTAATCCTGTTGCTGTAAATCTTGCGTAGTCATTATCCGCTACATCGGCAGCATTTATTTGAACCTTGTTTGTATCGGCTATCCCAAAAGTTAAAGCTGTTTGAAAATATGCAGTATCGTGACCGTCTAATAAATCTGAATCAGCAGCTTTCCCAGCAACTGCTAGAAAGTCACCCGTTGCGGCGTAGGCAGCGGTTCCCAGCGCACTCGCGCTCCACCCAGCATCAGTCCCATCGCTTATTAAAACCTTACCAGATGTTCCAATAGCTAGATTGTCCCATTTAGGAGTTGCTCCAGTTCCCACTATTATATCTCCTCTTGCTACAGCAGATGCGGTGGTGTCCCCGTGTGTTGCTGAAAGTAAGTCGTGAACAGTAACCCCATCTGCCCATACTAAAGCACCTGGGTCATCATCCCACATAAGAAACTTATCTGCACCTGGGTCTGCTGGGAATACTGTGTCGGCAGCACCTACTGCGTGACTAGCAGCGTGTGCCGTTGGGGCATCGCCTGAGAATAAGAAATTACCATCAGAACAGGCTGTGTTAAAGTTTGCCTTAGTGTCTGAGATGGCTCCCATTGTGGTTTGGTCGCCTGTATTCGCACCTGACACAGAAACCGCTCCAGCACCTATTGTTAGCACTGAATTATTTAAAACATTTGCTGTTAATGTTAATGTCCCTGTATTTACAGTTAAGGCAGTAGTGAGAGTTGCGTTAGTTACTGTCCCTGCGTTTCCTGTCACCGAACCAGATATAGCGTTAGTGCAAGTTATATCTGTTACCCATAACATTGCTAACCTAGCTCCTGTTAGCCCTACTGTTTGTGGTGATGTCTGGTCTGTTAAAACTGCACCTGACAATGAAGTTAAATATGTAGAATTATCATAAGATATAGTAGTCCCCGATGCTTTTACAAAACCAGTCCCATTTAGTTGTGCTTGTTTGCCTGCGAGTTGGTCATATAAAAGTTTTGCTGATGGATATTGAATATCTGTTGATGCCCCAGATATTGAAGTAACTTTATTTGCTAATGCTTCAAAAGTTGTGGCAATATCAGGTATATCAGTATGACTACTGACAACATAATCAAAATTTGAGGTAAGTGGGTTAAATAAAAGTTTCATCTATACTTTTGTTACGGTATCTATATTTGTTGTTGCCCCTACATAAGTAATAGTAAGAGTAGCCACGGTAGTCCCCGTAGAACCTCCTGTTTTAAAAACTGCACTGGTCATTCTATTTGAACCATCATAGTCAAGGTCAACATAATCATAGGCAGAGGGGACTAATCCAAACATATCTCCCCCACCCCACCTTACCCATGCTGTCCCGTTCCAATAAAGCATACCACGATAAGGAATTGGTGGGTCAGTTAATGGGTCCATACCTAAATTGGCTATATTTTGTTCGGCTAATTGTGTTGGTTTAAATTCGTTTCCCATTATATTGAATCTCCTTTTAATCTCTTATTTATTTCCTTCATCTTACTATAATTTTTTATATAGTGATAAAGTTTTTTAATCTTTGAATCTACTTTTTCGGTAGGGTAGCAATCAGATTTATATTCTAGGTCATTAAGAAGAGCCTTGTATGAATTTAATTCATCTTTTAAGTTTTTCCTAATTAAGTCTGACATTATCCAGTTATTAATAGATTCTGTTTTGGTTTTTAATTTAAAAGCATCTGTCTGGTCGTTCATATTATCCCAGTCTAACTTATATACTTCTGATAAAAAGGGTCTTCTGTTTAATAATTCAAATTCTCTAGGAGTAGTTTTAATCTCGTCCATTATATGGCTATCAGTAGGGGAAACCCTATCCTGTTGCAATGGTACATCGTCTGATTTAATTGTGGCTACAATACTTTCTGGCATATTAATATTTAGTTGATATTACTGTACCAGCTGAACCAGCTGTACCCGCTGTACCATTTGAACTATAAGCATCTCCAGTTGGACCATCGCCAACACCCTTAGTTCCTGCTGTCCCACCTGTTCCCGCACTAGCCTGTACTGTACCCCCATTTGTATATGTATTAAAATATCCTATAACTAATAATCCACCATGCCCAGACTTACCACCATCTCCACCATCCCCACCACCACCAAAATCTAATGTTCCATAAGCATGACCATTACCTCCATTTCCACCAGTTCCACCGTTGCCACCATTACTCCTAACAATACCACTTGCTATAACTGTTATATCGTCTGAAAATATAAATATACCACCAGCCGAACCACCGCTACCACCATGGCCACCTTCACCACCACCAGCACCAGTATCAGAACCCTCACTTCCAGAACCCGCTGCGCCGTTCCCACCAGTTCCACCGTTGCCACCGAGTGATTGGACAATACCAGTCGCTGATATACTTATTGTTTTTGCACATATTAAAATATTGCCACCACAACCGCCAGAGCCTCCTCCACCACCGCCAGAACCACTCTGTGCATTATAATCATGATAAACAGCTCCTCCGCCTCCACCACCTCCCCCAGCAGAACCCGCCCTAACCTGATAAGTAGTTAAATTTACAGCATGGTTTATTGTATATGGAAAAGCAGTAGCAGTAGCAGCCGTGCCAGCGGCACCAGCATTAGAACCTGAACCGCCACTATTATTACCACCACCAGACACCCCAGCTACTCCTCCATAATGGGCTTTAGAACCAGCTAGACCTACTCCTAATATATTTTGAGAAGATGCTGTACCATTGGGACCTGCAACACCTGGATTACCATTAGTCATTAAATCACTATGCCCAGCACCACCAACACCACCAACAACACCTATTAACCCAGCAGGTAGCGTTCCACCAGATGAAGCCGCTCCAGCCGACCCAGCTGTACCCCCAGCACCACCAGTGTTGCCATTACCACCATTACCACCATTACCACCGTTGTTTTGGATAGTACCATTTACAGTTAATGTCCCCTTCACAAATATTTTATAACCAGCTGGCGAAAGGACCTGAGAAGCATCTATAGTCAAGTCATTATAATACATATCTCTTGTTAAAGAAGTTGCACCACTTATAGTAACATCACCATCCTGACCATTTCCATACCATCCAGCCCCAGTTTCAGTTGTTACCCCATCATTTATACTTATATAATTCCATGCTCCCAATATAAAATCATAAATATATAGCCTTTTTGTAGAACCACTTAGATACATATATATTTGGTCTTGAACTGACGATGGACTATATGCTGGTACAGTAGAACCATAGTTAATAACACCATCAATGCTTCCTAGCGCAACTTTCTTAGTATCTGTCCCACTATGTAAGTGTCCATTAAATTGTTGTTCTAATTCTTCAGTAGTCATATTATCCTTCTATTAAATTTAACCTCACAATATATTCTTCTGGGTTAGCATAGAAAGGATGCATTGTTTGTATATCTTCTACTATAACCCCTCTATCATCTGACCCTGTTTTTCTATTATCATAGGTTTTTCCGTCTATATCTTCAAATCTAATAATAGTCTGGTTTGCCATATCCCAAAGCTCCCTTTCAATATCAGTACCCTTCTTTGGAACTTTATATTCTTTAATCCCATCAATGGCTAGTATATCTAACTGCCATTTTCTCTTTGGTGAAGGCATAAGAATATATCTGATAACAACATCTGAAATAACTGGTGTAGTTGTGGTTCCTGATAATACTACAAAGGTATCTCCGTTAGCATTAGCAACTCCATCTGACATACCAAATAGACACGTAATTGTCCCTACGGCAACTGTTGTTATTTTTGCCCATGAATTTTTTGTAGTATTAACTAATAAATGTCCAACCTTAACACCATTAGCAGCAAAATCATATCCACTTTTAGTTAATGTGGTAGCAGTACCACCATCACCAGTCCCCGAATTTGCGGTTGCACCATTTATCATCGTTAATTGATATTCAATGCTTTTACCGATATTGTTAGTCAATAATTCCGTGTCAAAAGAAACAGAATTTGCAGTTGCGTTAGACGATGTTGTTGCTATTGTTTCCCATTTATTTGTACTATCAATTCTAACTTTTAAAAATAATTTTGCTGTGGATGGTAATGGTTCATGATAGATTGTTATCCCACCAAAATATTTATCAACCCCCACCATATCCATATCAACAATAGAAGATTCAATCGTTGATACTGGATGGTAATTTGATGTTGATAATATATATATATTAGGAGGTGTTGATAAATCATGATAGTATGGGACAGCACTACTTGAACCAAATATAATAAATGGATAATAATAATTATTACCAGATATAAAATCAAAATAGTAGGCAGGAGCCCAATTCTTTCCATCCGTAACTAATGGACCGAGATACATCTTGTCTTGCCAAACTATAAAATAGTTATAAGCAGTGCTACCACAGGGCACTTGCCCCTTTGGTTCCTCTACAAAATCCTTAGTTAGTGTTGCTTCGTTATATTTATATATTACTAACTTACCAGATTGGTCACCAGCTATATATAAGTTTCCTAAAAATGATTTTATTACTGGCGCAGTTAATTCATCAAATCTATATACCATTAAACAAGTGGAACCATCATAAACCCAGAGTTCAGCTTTAGGATAATCTTCCACTATAAAATATAATTTATTATTATGTTCTTCTAATTGAGTTATTGTTTGACCACCACCAGATGTAAATATATTTGTCCATGCACCAGAAGCACCCGTACTACTTTTATATAAATAATCTCCAGTAGCATAGGCACCAGAAGCAATAGAAACAAATATATTGTTTATTGCAACTCCTACTCTCCTTGCTATTGTTCCAGTAAAATCAGTACACTCCCTCATTGAGCTAGCATTATCATCCCATATTTGTAGTGGACTATCGGTAGAACCATTTGAAGTTGTGCAAGCTATATATGCTTCACTTTTAAATTCAACTATATCCCTTACCCTAGTAATTGTTGACCAACTGGTAGTTACTGTTGCCCAAGTTCCTGCTTGGCTGGAGCGGTATAATAAAGCTGTCGTAGCATGGTTTGTCCCAACAAATAAAACAGAATTGCTGATACCACATCCTGGGCTTTGTAAACCTCCCCAAGTATGACCAGCACCAAATGTTTTTTCTGGTGTTGCTGGGGCTGCTTGGTCAAATAACAAAGATATTTGTCCTGGTGTGTCAAAAACATTAGTAAAATAAGAAATACCTCTTGTAGAAACTGTTTGAATTTCTGTACCGTAATATTTAGAATTATCTACATCATACTTTTGTTGGTATCCATGAGACCAGTCAGATTGTGACCAGTAATTCCAAGCTGATAAATCAGAAATATTAAGTTCACCTTGACCGAAGCGAGGTATAGTTGGAGCTAGTTTTGTTTTTTGATACCCACCTTCTTTAAAGAAATAATCTTTATTATTGAGGCGTATTCTCCCCGCTACTTTCATCTTGAACTCCTTTCGGTTTCTTTTTTATCTTTTCTATTTCTTCGGGTGTCCTATAAATACCATCACCAAAACCAACTCTGACCTTTGCCATTATCTGCGTGTTAGGTCTAAGTTTTTCAAAGACATCATCTTTTTCTGGTTGTGGTTTTTTAGCCATTATAAATCATACCTATTAATATTTATATCTACACTCCCTTCTCCTGATGCGTACCTATCTTTGAGAGTATCGTATTGTGACTGCATGTCTCTCCACATTCTCCAAGTGTTTAAGAACTCTGAACTACCACCTGCCTCAGCTACCTTTGTAGAGTATTTCGCAGAGTTATTATATACCGCCATGCGCTTACCCATAAGTTGTATTACTGCATAGAGAGTTATAAGTTCTTCAATATAGTCTGCTGCGGTTATTTCTGTAGCGGTTGTCGCGGGGACAGCAACACGAGATGCACCTATAATATAAATTAATCTATCACTATCAATATTATAATCAAAGTGTAGTCTCTGTTTATCTTGGTCAAATCTCCAACCAGTTAATCTGGTGTAATCCAATATTCCAGTGTTAGCAATATTTGCTTTATGATTATAAACCCTAACTTCATTTATCCAATATAGGTTTGTGGGAAGGGCATAATCAAATACAGTATCGCTGGTCTGGGTTAGAATATAGATGGTTAAGGTAGTAGCGTGTGCAATAGCGGCAGTACCATTGTATCCTCTAGTTATAGTCAAATCATTAGTGTTTACTGCTGTCACTTTCATTAACTCGTTTTCAATCTGAATTATATCATCAACTGCGAATTTTGTACCAGTAGTCACTGTTAAAACTAACTCATCAATATCAAGAGCCTCCGCAGAGGTGTCTGTATCGTCATAGAGGAATCTATCAAAGGCATCAAATATAGGATTATTTTTATCCCCTAACGCTCTTATCCCATCTTCAATAGCTTGTTGAATTTCTTTATTTGAATACTGGTCTATCACATAAATAGCAATATCATTAGCGTGAGTAGCACCAGTGGTTCCCATATATGCGCGCCTTACTTTTATCTCATTAACCAGCCCTACTGCAGTTTTATCACTATGAGATGTTGCCATGGTTCCCATCTGACCACGAGTTACCGTTAGTGATGTGGTGGTTCCACCAGCAGTTACCTGTAATATTTCTGACTCTAGTTGAATATAATCATTGTTTGCAATATTTGTTCCTGCCACAACCGTTAAGGTAACATCCGTAGAACTAAAATCAGCACCTTCATTTATGTAGGTTACTATCCATGGAACTTCCTCTACTAAACAAAGTTCCGATTCAATCTGGATAATATCTCCTGGTGTAAATTTGGTGCCGTCATCTACGGTTATATTTGTTACTGATGCGGATATATTTCCCGCATCATTAATAGCGTCTTGCTGTCTATAATTATCATCAAGTTTATCACGAACTGTCTGCATTAAGGTTGCTTCTGTTGCCATTTGTCACCCCCTTTTTGATATACTTTTGGAATATCTCTAAATATTTATATTTCCATTTATCAATATTATAATCCCGCTTTACCCTGTTAAATGCGGCATTTCCTATCCTTACTCTAAACTTACTTTGTTTTACAAGTTTTGTCAAGATAGAATACCACTCCTTATCTGAAGAAACTATAAAACCATCCTTGCCATTTTGGATAGATTGCACATAAGGGTATACTTTTGAAGCAACTGTGGGTATCTTTAACATAGAATATTCCAACCAGCGTAGGTTTGATTTTGCTCTATTAAAGTGTGTATCTTGGAGAGGGGCTATTGCTATATCTAACCCCAATTTAGATAACTCATTAAAATAGTTCCCAAAGTTCATCCACTTAATATGCTTTATTCTTGGATTGTTATGCGCCCAACCTGGTAGCAAACCAAAGAAATAAAATGTAACATTAGGGTTTTCTTCTAATATTTTAGGTACTACATTTTTAACTATCTCTAGGTCTTCTTGATGAGCCATGGCACCAGCCCAGCCTATTCTAATATCGGTATGAGGTTTTGGCTTTTCCCAGCGTTTTATTAAATCAAAATCAACACAATTAGGAATAACATGATAGTTTGGGTTTATGTCTTTTAACATTTTACCAATGTATTTAGAAGTAGTAATCCACCCATCTGCATATTTAAGCTGTTCCTCTCCCCACATAGTAGGGTTGCAATCAGCACCAGGCTTATAATAAATGTATGCAGGATTATCAGAGGTAGTAAATTTGGCCAAATCATCTACGTCAATTAAAATAGGAATATTGTTTTTATAATACCTTTGGTCTTTTATTGCTTTAATAAAAACAACCCCATTAGGGTTATCAACTCTTGAAAATAAAAGTAAGTCGTGTTTAGCCACAATGTCTTCAACATCATCTATACTAACATCGGGTGGTTTATTAAAAGAAGAAAAAGGAAATGTACTCGCTTGTATCTCCTTCATCTTATTGAGAGCCATAGCAGGGCGGATAATACGATAATATCCCACTGCTGATTGCTCTGCGTGTTGCATAAATACTTTAATCTTTTTTTTATTTGAGGTAGTCATTTATTATTTTATTTATTTTTTTACCTGCTGTACCATCACCAAATTGATGTACCCCCCACTCATTTTTTGCTCTTAATATCTCAAATGGAGTGCCAGAAAAGAACGCTTCCCTCTGTATGCCGCCAGAATCAGTTATAACGAGTTTTGCTTTCCTGAGGAGCTTTAGTACCTTTTTGTATGAAATTGGCTCTATAACCTTAATATGTGAAGGTATTTTTATTTTAAATTTATTAATCATCTTCTTTGTATGAGGATGAAGTGAAAATATAACATCTTTATGTTTTGCTATGTGGTCTATAATTTGCTTTAATCTTTTCTCTGTATTTATATTATTTTCTCTATGGATAGTTACAAAGACATAACCATCGTGTTTTCTGTTGCGCAAGTATGTATCATAAAGAACATCGCCAACCCAGAAAGAATTAATATTATTTCCTTCCAATCTAAGATTTTCTAAACAATCTGGAGTAGGACAAAACTTTAAACTAGAAAGAGCATCAACCTCTATTCTTATTTTTTCTTCTATTAGTTTCCTGTCCCCACTTCTACACCCTGCTTCTATATGAGCTACGGGGATACCGATGGAAGTCGCTGCTCTTGCTCCTGCAAGGGTAGAGCGGGTATCCCCATAGACTAATACCAAACTAGGTTTTTCTTTTCTTAGTATTTCTGTTATTCCCAATATCATTTTGTCTAATTCTGTAACACCAAGATTCCACTTAGGTGGTTTAATTCCTAAATCTCTAATAAATATTCCATCCATTTCAAAATCATAATGCTGACCTGTGTTTATAACATCACAAGGAATATCAGGACTAAGTTTTGTCAGGTTGGGTCTTGTCCCCACCACCGTTATTATCTTTCTTTTTTTCATCTATTGGTTTGCTTAATGTGTCTGCTAATTTTTTTATCATTGGGTAATCGGAAACTTTTATAGTTGCGGTTGATAACATATTTAACAACATCTGTTGTTGTTCTACGGTTAGATTAATTAACATTGAGATTTTCCTTCCAAATTTTTATTACTCTATCCAATCCCTCGGATAGCCCGACCTTTGGTTCCCACTCTAATAATTTTTTAGCTTTATCACAATTACTATTTAGATAAGACAATTCTCCTGGTCTTCTCGGCATAGTGTTCCATTTTATATCTCCTCGCCAATCCAATTTCTCTGCGCAAATATCAGCAAGCTCTTGGATTGTTATCCCATTGGCTGGACCAGTATTAAATGATTCCCCTAATATCTCTGGGTTTTCTGATTCTATTGCTGCTACCCACAAATCAACTAAGTCATCTATCCATATAAAGTTTCTAGTTGGGTCGCCAGCGCCTAAGTTAATAGTTTCTGGATTTTTTAACATCTTGGTAACAATAGCTTCTACCACAAAGTAATCATTTTCTCTACGACCATAACAGTTCGTCTGTCTAAAACAGATACTTGGAAAACCATAAGCAAAGTTCATCATTTTAAGATACTTCTCTGCTGCTACCTTCGCCACCCCATAAGGAGCCCCTGGCATTTGTTCATCTGTTTCAACTACTGGTTCTCTCTTCGGGTTATATCCATAAGTTTCCATAGAAGATGAGAAAATAAATTTCTTTAGATGTGGACAATTCCTTCTGGCTGATTCCGCTAGGTTAATTGTGCCATTTGCGTTTGTTTCAAATACCTCTACTGGGTGGTCAAAACTGTATGCTACTGGGGTTATCGCTCCTAAGTGAATAACATAATCTGGTTGAAAATCCTTCATTGCAAAATCCATATAGTGTCTATCTGTTATAGTCCCATAATAAACATCTATATCATAGTTTTTTAATAATCTCTGAACGGCAGGGTAGTTTAGTCTATTGGTCTGGCGCAGAAGAATCGCTAGTTTATATCCTTTTTCTAAAAATTTCTCCGCCATATAACTACCTATAAACCCACTCGCACCTGTCATAAATATTTTTCCTTTATTTGCCATTTGTTTCTCCTTTCTGCCTTTCAATTAAATCATAAGTTGTTCCGACATATTCTCCCTTAGCATTAAAGAATAAAACAGCACCTGTATTCTTATCTATTTTATACTTTACTTCCTCTGGTTCTATTGGTAATTTTATACCAACAGCATAGACATCTTCAATTTGTTTACCATGCTCATCAATTGCCCTTACATGTTCATCAATTGCAGCATAATGTTTGGCAATTTCTTTCTTTAATCCCAAAATCTTTTGTGCTTCGTCAAATACTTTTTTATCTGCCTCAATCTGTCTTATAGATACAATAGCAGTGTTAATAGCTACAATACGATTTGTTGTTTTCCCTTCTGGTACTTTAGTTATTTTCTTTTTAAACATTTTAACCTCCTTGTTATCTAAAAGTTAGTCTTTTATCTCTTTTGCTATATTGCTTAATGGCATCTTCGTAGGAGATACCCCTAATTTTTTCGTTCCACTCCCCATACTTTCTAGCGCAATAGGGTCCGCAGGCGTGCAATACTTTTACATCTTTTAAAATAGCCCATTTATACCCATGATGGTTTAGCGCGTCGCAGTATGGCCCGTCTATCTGAAAAAACTGTTCATCTCTCTCATATCTAAAACCTTGAACTTCCTGATATATCTTACTGCTAGTCATAGTACACCAACCACCAGTGAGGTAATATTTATTCCCAAACATATAAGTATATCCCGCATGTTCTTGTTCTTCAAAAGTATAGTCAGACCAGATACAACCATTAGTAAAATTATTCTGGACCACATTAGTAGCAAGGTATCCCATACCAGGATATGATTGGAAAGCATTTAATAAATGCATTAACCAACCATCTGGGAAATGAATAACATCTTGGTCTATAGTAACCATATAATCGCATTTACGAGATACCGCAGTAGCAACTATGGGATAGCCGTTCATACCGACGTTGTCGCCGTTTTTAATTAGACTAATCCTTTTATCCTTTAATCTGCGTAAATAAGTAGTTGTCCCATCAGTAGAACCATTATCAAAAATGTATAAATGAAAATCAGGATACTTGGTCTTCAATAATGAAGGTATCCCTTGTTTTAAGTAGCCTAGTCCGTTATATGTAACTAAAATAATCCCTACTTTTTTCATTAATTATTCCCTCTCTTTTAAAAAATCTGGGAACGATTTAACAATGCCCGTGGTATTGCCAGACCTCATATATTCATCCCAGTCAGCAAGAGTAAATGATATTTTTTTATCTTCTTTTTTTTCTTTTACTTCCACAATCTCCTCTTCAACTTCTTGTTTTTTAGCCATAATACACCTCCATTTTTAATTATATTTCTAAATTATCTGTTGTGTTTGCTGCCTTGACACTATCATCGACTTCATCTATATTTGGTTCAAGTTCAGTCAATGGCTCTTCTTCTACAATTTCTTCGTCTTGACCCTCTGGGTCAGTAGCAATTAGTTCATCTTCCATGTTTTTATTCCTCCAATTTATTAAATATTTCTAAAAATCTCTGTTTATAAGTATGATTCTCTTGGGTTCTTCTATAACCTGCTCTTGCAATCTTCTCTCTCTTTTTATCATTATTGCTATAAAATATAATCTTGTCAAGTAGTTCTTTATTGTCCCTGTAAGTCTCAATTTCTTTTCCTATCTTAAAATATTTTTCTAACTCTGGATTATATTCTGTTATTAAAAACCCTCCACACATAGGAATTTCAAAGTCCCGACCTTTGATTTGTAGCACCCCTTCATTCCTACTAAAATTTATATTTATTTTTGATTTGTTAAATATATCCACATACTCATCATTGGATAATACATTAGACCATCCCACTCCGAAAGTCTCAATCTTCTTCATTTGTGAGACTAACTTGGTGTTGAGCCAATAAACCCTATCTGGTCTATCCTGATTAGCTACTCCACAAAATGAAATGTCTATATCTTTTTTTAAATTCTTATTTTTAAATAATTTTTCATTAGTACCCCATATAGTTTTAATAACTGGTTCTGAATATAATTCGGGTTTATATGTGGTGATATTCCAGTTGAATAGATGCTGTATTTTATTTCCTGCCCAACTATCCTTAATGTCCCACTGGTGTTCATCATCTCCGTTCCACGCTACAGTTATTGTTTCTAACTCGTCACGAGCCCACAGGAGAGTTTCTGGTGCTATTTCGTCCCGATATGCCTGAAATAAAAAGTAATCGTATTTGCGTGATTGTAGTGCGTTGTAGAGGGTAGTATCATTAGTGTATTCTAGTGGTAGAAAATCTACTTTTTTAAATATCTCTTTTAGTGCTGGAAGGAAATGTTTTGTTTCATATCCATCGTGGTCACCAACAACATTATAATAGAGTTTGTCCCCCGCCTGTTTATATGTTAATTTCTCCCTCCAGCAGCAGAGTATCTTTTTGTCTTTTAAATTCTTCATTTTCTATTTTTTTATTACAGATTGGACATTGATAGTAATGGATGGCATAAGAGCCACTTGGAAGAATGTAATAATTTTTGGGGTGTACAGCGTTTACTTCTCTCCATTTACACTTATGTGTTTTTAAATATTCTTCTTTATACACGGGCTCCCCATATATTGGATGGGGGTCATCATTATATTTACTATAATAATATTTTGCATCTTCTTTAGCATCATCACCCCACCCATCTATGTCACTTACCATTATCATCGTTGTTTGAGTGTCGTGATATATTTTGGCTTCTTCACATAATATCCCACATAAATTAGGATACTCTATTTTAAACTGCTGGTACCAGTCAAAGTCTAAATAATGTAATTTATATTTTTTATCTATTGGTATTGATTTATATAGTTTGGTTTCTATAAGAAAGTTGAATATCAGAAATCCTGGCGGTTTAAGATTAATAGGCAATATGTACCCTGGATTTTCTAATGAATCATATTTTTTGACTAGCTCAGACAACCAATCTTTCTCAAATACCATATCAGAATGAGCAAAGAAGAAAAAGTCTGTGTCTATTAATTTTTCTGCTACCGCCCAAGTTTTAACAACTCCTAAGTGTTTTTTGTTAATTACCAGCCTACCTACCACATTGTCTTTAAGATATTTTTTAAGGTAGTCGTCTGCACCATCACATACAACTAATAATTTAAATGGGTAATCAGTGTTATATAGTGATTCTAGGCATTTAATTGTTTTGTCAGTTTCATAATGGACCAATACAATAACAGTGATGTCCTTATTTCCAAGACTTTGCTTTCGCTTTGTTGTCATAATCGTCCACCTCTTTCTTTTTTAATATGCTAACTTGATTAGGGTGTTGACGGTATTTAACAAGAGGTTTTCTTATCTGTCCCCATTTGAAATTAGAACGAGCAATATTAATAAGCCACTGCCAATCTTCCCCGCATTTCTGTTTCTCGTTGTAAGGTATCTTTTCCCAAACCTTTTTCTTAAATGCTAGGGTTGGTTGGGCTATAACCTGAAACTCCATAAGTTTTTCAATATCTAGTTTACCGTCTTTCAATAATTCTTTAGGTGTTTCCCTGTATACTACTGGGGTTAGTTGAGCATCGCAGATTAGCCAGCTAGAGTAGATTATATCAACATCATTCTTCTCAAAGAACTTAGCAATCTCTGCAAAGCGTTCCATTTTCCCCTTACCAAACTGACCATACATATTAACATCATCAGAATCACAGGTCACAATAATATCACCTGTACACTTTGAGATTGCTTCATTGCGTGTGTACGCAATTCCCATATTTTTCTTGCGTCTAAAATACTTAATCTTATCTGGGTACTTTTTAACATAGAAATCTATGAGGTCTGGGGTTGAATCGGTAGAGCCATCATCAACAATTATCAATTCCCAATTCTTATACGACTGATTAATAATAGAATTAATAGTTTCAGGAAGATACACTACTCTGTTGTATGTTGGTATATACGCTGATAGTTTAGGATTTTTTATCATTTTTAAAACGCCTCCAGTTATTGATAGTTTCATCTGGTTTATCTTTATGTTTCAAAACAATCTTTTTATCAACACCTATTTTTCTAAACTGTTTTCTTAATTGTTTCACTTTTTTTTGTCTCATTTTTATCCTCCAAATAACTATATATCTTTTCCTTATATTCTACTGGGTCGCATAACTTTTTGTAGTATAGAGAGCCTAGCTTATTAAGCGGATATTTCTTTAACTTTCTTACCAAGTCAACGGCATGAGATAAATCAGTCGCTTCATTTCCCACTATTTGCAAGTGTTCCATATATGGTTGCTTAATCTGAAAGATAGCGTGGCGACCTGCAATAATCCACTCTGCAAGAGATAATGGGAACCCATCGTGGACTGTTAGGCGGATAATACAAGAGGTTTCTTTAATTAGTTTATTCATACCTTCCTTATCAAGATAACCCATATACTCTATATTCCCTATCGTCCCCTGTTCTTCTACTGCACCAAAGAATTTGAAATCAACATCAGGAAGCGCTTGAGCAAGCGACAACATAAAATTAAAGTTATATACCTCCCTATTTACTTTAGGTGCATAGACAGCCACTGTAAACTTTTCGGGTAACGGGGTTACCTCTACTGGGTCAAGAACTGGGAGTGGAAACATATCAAGTTCTTTAACCCCCATATATTCCATCTCTTCTTTTGTTTTTTCAAACTCCACTATGTTTTTTGTAATACTTTCTTTGTCATTTAATAACCCCTTGAAACGGATTCCTTCTACAAAAATCATATTCATTAATTGCCATATATCAGAACCAATCCAGTGAGCAATCTTCTTCCCCTTAAATGGCTTACTGTCCTCTTTTATGTTCCCATCATCATCAAACACTGGGGGGTATGACAAAGCCATCGCCTGTTGCTCAAGTATATTTGGGTAGAACCCAATAGAATAAATCATTTTATATTTTGATTTGTCTAGTTTCATTAGGGGAAACGGCTTAAAGTCTGCATTGAGAACCTTAGCTATCTTCTTGCCGTGATGGGGCGCGCCTAGCGAAGTTACACAGATGTCCTTGTAGCCTATGTTATATTTCTTTTTTATATAATCAACTCTATCTGCCCAGTTGTGAGAGCTATCCCAAGATAGACCACCTTTATGTGGAAAGCGAGTATCAAAAAACATCTCTGGAATCCAGTGTCCTTTTGCTTTACACTTAATAACTGCATTAAGCCAAAATTCCCAATCATTAAGAGATTTACAGTGGATATCAAATCCGTCCGTCTTATCAAATAGTTTCTTTCTCATTGGGAAAGTACCATCTATGTAGTTATATTGTTTTAAAAAGTAAGGGTCAAATTCTTCGGCGATAAATGGTTGTTCCTGTTTTGTTTTGGGGTTATAAAATCTATACCCACCATAAACAAAATCAATAGTTGGGTCTTCTTCCATTGGTTTCAAAAGTTTAGTGAGAGCACCTGGATAAAACTTACCATCAGAAGCAGGAAACATAATATATTCTCCCGTTGCTGATATTGCTCCATGATTTCTAGCAGCAGAAGCGCCTACATTCTTTGGTTCTTTTACCGCAAATATACGAGGGTCTTTATTCTGCATCTCAATAACCTTATCGTATGTTCCGTCACTAGAACCGTCATCAACTACAATAAGTTCCCAGTCCTGAAAGTCCTGGTCTTGTAGAGATTTAATATAGTCAGAAATAAATTCTGCTGTGTTATAAGCTGGTGTTACGATACTTAATTTTGGCATTTTATATAAAGTTACTAATGTGTCTGAAAGGGGGTGTTTAGCCCCCTGACATCAGATGCTCTATTAAAGCATAAGTGCCGTAAATGTCCTTCACCGAGGATGGTACACCTGCTACCACCTCCTTATAAATTTCCTGGTGAAGATTTTGGAAATTGTAGGAGAGATTTATTTCATCTCCATCAATCTTAACAATCCGTTTCTGCTGGTCTGGGGGAGATTCAATGTTCAGATGCCACTTGACCACCGCCCTCTCAAGAAGTAAAACCCCTTGGGAGTTCCGCCAGTGGTAACTGGTTTCTGTCTGTCCTTTATACTCTCCGAAAAACCATCTCAGAAAGTCAAAGTAATGAATCCCGATGTTGAAAAGAAGCCCTCCCGAAAGCATCTGCTTCCCCTTCCACCCTTGGAAGTAAGGCTCCGCTCTGTGGATTTGTATTTGCATTTCCACTGAGTGAAATCTGGAATACCTTTCCTTTAGTTCCTGCAGTTCGGGGTTGTACCTCAGTTGAAGCACGGGGTAAAAATTCTTTGCCGTATCTCCTCGTAGGATTCTCCCAACCTCAGTTGCCGAAAGGGCGTGGGGTTTCTCGCAGATTACTTTCTTACCAGCGTTCAGAGCATCAACCACCATTGAATAGTGAAGGTAGTTGGGTGTACAAATTACCACCACATCTACCAGAGGAATCATCTCCAAATAGTTTGTGAAGTCTGCGGATACTCCCGCAATATCACAAATGAGATATTCCCCCCCAACGATTTTAATGCTCTCTTTATGAACTCGTGCTACTCCGCCGTTTCCTCCGATTATTCCGAACTTCATTTTTGTTCACCTCCATTACAGATTCTCCGTATCGTGGAACAAATTTGAAAGGTTCTCCAACATAGAATACGAAGTAGTATGCACCATGGCACTTGCCACACTTGGCAATGCCACCCCATTGGATTCCTCTTTTGGGGTCGTAGTTCATTTCTTCAATGATAGTGATTATAACATCACCACCGCATCGACATTTCACCTGCACTTCCTCTACTCCCTTTTCCATTTTATCTCCAGTTGTTAAGATTCATATATTGAACCGAACTTATCGGTGTATATGCATTTTTCATGAACCCAAGTTAGACTTTCTCTTAATTTTTCTCCCTTCTTGATGCCTATTATCTTTACTGGGTAGTCTAACGGTTTGTTATGTATTGTTAAAACTTGGTTAACTATATCTTTTAATAATACTTCCTCTCCACAATCAGGGATTATAATATCTCCTGGTTTCGCTCTGGGATATAAATTCATTATTTTTTCAACGGCTTCCTGTATATCTATAAAATATCTTTTCATTTTCCAATCAGTGATAGTAAGTGGTTTATCTTCTAAAATCTGATTTTCCCAGAGTGGGTAAATACTCCCCGAACTTCCCTTTAAATTACCCATGCGAACTATTACCCCACCCCATCTTCTAGCATAATCTTCTGCTAATGCCTTCTGTTTTCCATATTCTCCTTTGGGGTATACCGCCTTATCTGTGGAAATGAATATCTTTTTTTTAGTTGTATTATGTACAAATAATTTTTGTGTATTAACTACATTATTTTCAAAGGAACTATTTGGGTTATCCTCAACTAAGTCAACATGTTTGTAAGCTGCAGTATGAATTAATAAATCTCCTTCTGGTGCAAATTTACAATCATCTAAAATAAGTTTTAAATTCTTATTATTGCGGGAAATATCTTTTAATTCAGCCAGGGACCACTCATTATTATCAATAACGGTAATATGATTATTTTTATCTCTAAGAAAATAGTCTATAAAACCTCTCCCTAATGAACCCGCCCCTGTTATAATTATTTTTTTCATATATTTACAAATTAAAACCCATCACCGTAGGGTTTAATGATGGGCTTTAATTTGGTACCCTACTACCCTACTCCCCTACTTATTTGTTTTTATATTTGTTTTTATATTGGTTTCTATCCAACGTGACCTGTAATTACCACAAGTCCGCATGATGGGTTAAGAACTTCACTTGCGAAGGTTATCTTCCAAGCTACTGTTGACCAAGTTGCCGCAGGATTATAAGAATCCACTTGGCTAGATGGTATAACATAAGTTTTAACTCCACCGTCAAAATCCACTACCCCGAACGCACCCTTACCAAAGATAAATGTGTGATGAGCTGTTGCTCCCGCACCTACACCTGAGTTATGAGTGAACAGGTTAGTTGACTTTAACCATCTAACTGAATGCGTCTTACCGATTTCATGGTTATACATCGCCTCAGGGTTTGTATATTCGTTCCATGCTGCCCAAGATGTAACAGCAGTTGTATCCGCCATCAAATCTCTTTCTACGATTGGGTCCATTACACCGATGTAATTACCGTCATCGTAAGGCATTGCGTCCAAACTATCAAGATACGCTACACTTCTATTGATTTCAGCAATGTCAAGTACATGAGTTGCTCCTAAACCAGATAGAGTAGTAACTGTATTGTAGAATTTAGCATTAAGACCACCAT
>Ga0208957_1000310_pt1 | contig 42592 bp, 65 predicted proteins | sample RifOxyA1_FD_184029 | JGI IMG/M metagenome (GOLD analysis project Ga0208957, IMG submission 184029) | Groundwater microbial communities from Rifle, Colorado - Rifle Oxygen_injection A1 (SPAdes) | ecosystem: Environmental > Aquatic > Deep subsurface > Groundwater | place: Rifle, Colorado, United... | reverse complement strand
GTTAGCCCTGGAAAGGTTAGCCCCGGAAAGGTTAGCCTCGAAAAGGTTAGCCCTGGAAAGGTTAGCCTCGAAAAGGTTAGCCCTGGAAAGGTTAGCCCTGGAAAGGTCAGCCCCGGAAAGGTCAGCCCCGGAAAGGTTTTTAATTTCTCCGGCAATTATTTTTTTAATATCCATTTTTTCTCCTCCTTTCGGTTCAATGTTTGTATCTCCCCGCCCGATTTTTCTTAAATTTCCATCGTGTTACGCCAAATGTAACAATGTTACACGAAATGTAACACATACCCTTTAGCGGGGAGAAGGACTAATGATCCAACCGAGAAATCATAACGTCAGCTCTACAGTTATCACAGAGGTTAATATTTGTTCTCATTGCCTGCTCGTATTCTGCTTGATTATATACACTCGTACATACGCTACAAGTGTCTGATGGTATCATACTACTTGATAATACATCGGCTGTCCAACATGATGGCAACTTTTTTTTTGCACGCTCTAGATTATCTTTCACTATTTCTTTTTTTTGTTTCATGTTTGTATCTCCCCGCTCACAGAGTTTTATTATCGATCCGCCGTGCGAATCTGCTTATCTATACATCAATAATCGTACCATTCGTAATAATTCTTAATTTTGGCAATAATTAATCGTAAGTCATTGTAAATCAACATGTCCATTTTCGTACTTTCAAAATCGGTGGAAATGCGCCAGCGGGAAAAAACCAATATTTTTGCAAGGGTGAAATGCCCACGACTACCGTTTAAAATAAGCCAAAGAAGCTGATTTTAATTTCACCACCCCGAAAGCCTTGTAAATCAAGGAAGGCGGGAATTTCATACATGCAATGCGTTTTGCAAATTAAAATTAAATAGTTAGACTTCGATTAGACTTCTTTTAGACTTCAAGAAAGGCTGTAAGTGCCTATATTCGGTGCTTACAGCCTTTTTTGTTTTAATTTTATTAGAAAATGAAAGTTAGAGTCCAGTTAGTGCATAATAGAAAAACCCATAGTAAAAAATTATCCTTGACAAATTATAAAATATTTGGTAGTAATAATCGCACCCACCGGAGATCGCCCGCAGGGCGCCGAAACGCTAGGCGCTATGAATACCTTGAGACGTAGCAGCCCGACTCAAGGCGTATTAATGACTGCTTAGGATTGACCGTACGAGAGTAGCGGTCGCCGGTATATCCGGTAAATTACATATCTCCTGATAGTGAGCGGCAGATCAAGAGCGCAGATTTGCCGTAGATAATACATATCAGTGATTGCACAGCCCCGCCCCATAAGGGGGATTTAGGGGGATTATCAAAATAATCTTTTTACCTTTTACCTTCATGGGTGACACAGTTGACGTTATTGACAGATCTGTTAAGGATATACCGATTGAGTCCATCATTGAGTATGCAGATCGTGAGCCGCCTCTCTCATACCAAGAGATTGCAGACCTCGTAGGCTGTACAAAGCAGAATGTACATGATAGACTCCGTCGTGTTGGGTACAACAGAGCCAATGCAAAACATTTCGAAAAAAATAGAGCTAAAACTTTCCAGTTCCTGCAGTCAAGGATATTAAACTCCATTGACGACCAAGAGATAAAGGACACTCCAGTCTATCAACGGATCATTTCCGCGGGTATTCTATATGATAAAGAACGGCTGGAAAGTGGCAAATCTACAGCAAATATCTCCGTAGTCGAGGTTCAAGGCACAATCGCAGACCTGCAAAAGCAAGCCGATGATCTTCGCAAACAACTCTAACCATACTACATCTTGTACTTCATACGTTTTATAACTGTCGATAATTCCTCCCAAAGTATTAAGTGTGTACCTTTATGATAGTTATGACTTTCGAGCAAGGTAACATAATTGATATTATCAGCCGTTGTTGCATTTTACCACATTCCACAGGATCGACACCCTGCCCAGATGCCATACCCGATAAGGGGGGGGGGGTAGGGGTATATTTCTACAAACACAATACACATAAGTATCCTCTCATGCTGTAAAAAAATAAAGTTTTTTTTTGACAATATAATATTTATGTAATATTATGTGAACATTAATATTATATTTAAAAGGGGGTGTATATGCATGATATGAAATGTAAGAGATGTGGAAAGGGATTCCAAGTAAAGGAATATGGCGAGATAAGGCGTAAATATTGTGGTGAAGATGAATGTTAGAGAATAGTTTATCACTGCCATGTGTCAGGCATGGGTGTTGAGGAGAAAGCAAGCTCTAGCATATATGGAAAATATTGTATGCCTGATAGTATACTATACAATGTAATCCATAAATGGTGAAAGTAAGCAAGTACCCTGTCGAAATACGTAGCTCAGTTTGGTAGAGCAGCCTAATGGGATGGTCGCCAGTTCGATCCTGGCCGTATATCGGTGTCGGGTGGGGAATCCGACCAGTGATAAACCAAATCATTTCTTGTGACAGTAATTAAGGTTGAGTAGTTCCACGTGAAACATTAGGGGGTTAATATGACAGTATGCGAAGAATGTTTAAAGGAGAATGGGTATAGTGAAGGTTTGAGCATGTTAAAGCCACTCGTAAATGCAATTTGTGAATTTTGTGGGAAAAGAAGGGTTTGTAATGAGAGGCATCATTCTGAATTTGTTTACAAGAAAGGGAACACAGAATGCTTGAAATAGTTGAACATGGATTTTGGTAATAGGTATTGTTGCTACGTTGGTAGTAATAGTAGCAATGTTAAAGAAACTATGGCAAAATATAAATAAATAATCTTGACAATGTGTAAAATTTATGATATTGAGATAGGGAACTTTAAATGGGAATAACTTATCGAGTATTTATTATAGATGAATTTGATTGGAAATATGTTAATTTTGATCGTAGCAAGATAGTAAAAGACATCAAGGCGCTTATTCCGTATTCATCTCTTGAAGCAGATATACCGCATATTATGATTTTTGATATAGGGAAAACATATCCGTCTATATTGCAAGGCAAAATAACTTGTGATAAAATATATTATCTTCAAGATAATGAATTAAAATTAATTGAACTTGAAAAGGAGACTCGAAGAATGATTGAGAGGAAATATCCAAATTTGTCACCTCCTTCAAACAAAATAAATCCACCAAATCAATAGGAGTCCAAAACGTGAAATATTTACCATGTTTTTTGTTTTTACTCTTAACAAGTCTTATAAGTCTTTCACACGCCGATTCAGTAACAGTTTCTTCCGACCCGATCAACAACGACATCACTTATATCCTTCCTGATGAACACGACAATACTTATGGTTATTTTGTAAAGAGATTCGATAGTTATGCAGTAGGCACTGGGAATGCCTATGTATACAATGATGGTGGCGGCATGTCAAGTACAGCAGGCGCAGTTAAGATTCGGGGCATGACCAACAAGAGCATCCACGTAGAGACTACAAGTATGGGGGATGCCGGAACTATTACAGTAGGTTTGTTTATGGCAAATGGAACAACAACGCCAACCTCATGGGTAACAATAAGCGAAACTGTTTATAGTGGCACACAAACAGGAAGTATTGCCGCTTCTCAAATGCACGACTATGATAGAATAGGGATTAAAAGAAGCGGCACAAGCACAGCAGATATAACGGTTAAAGAAACATATACAAGGGAGGCTAGATAGACATGGGCATATATGATTATTGCATTTTAATACCAGTTGGTCTGGCGTTTATTTTTGTAGTCTTTATGGGAATTGTGGCAATAAGGGATTGGAGGAAATAAGATGAACATATTTGAGGCTCTCGAAGCTGCCACAGATGGTTTGGTTACACTACCAGAATGGCAAGGTAAATGTTTTGTTTTTATAAATGCTAAAAATCAGTTTTTTGAATGGAAAAAGAATACAGATTATACAGGAACAATTCCCACGTATAGCCAGGTAGGAAATTATTTTTTAAAACGTAACGATTGGATACCCTATATTGAAGTCAAGAAAGATTGGGCAAAACCATTTGGTATAACAGAATCAAATTTTAGTTTATGGGAAACTTGGTTCAAAAGATATTTTGAATTTATAAATATAGGTTTTAGCGAAGCCTATGTTAAAGACTTTCTACCACCACCCGGAAATGTTCCACCTGGAACAAAGAAGTGTAGGGAAGTATTTGAGAATGTAATTTCAATCAAGTTGGGCTTTGTAAAGACTGGCAACATAGAAAAGTTATTTAATAAACAAATGAAATTAACTTTAGAGTGGGAAGAATGAATGAAAAAAATGCTAATAAAAGTTACTCCAATGTCTAAAGAAGATAAGAAGAAAGCCAAAATGCATGTTCTTTATGAGAGGAATAATGTCAAAACAAATAATGTTTGAAGTTTTAGAAGATAAGAAAAAGGAACTCTCTGAATTTCTCAAGCAGGCCGGTTTCTCGAACAAGTATGTAGAGAAACTTGAATTGCATTTTCACCCTAATGGTGATCTGTCTTTTGTTAAACCTGTATTGAAATTTTAAAATATACAAGGAAAAGATAAAATGGATAAAAAAATTATTAATAAAAAGAAGAAAATCATCTGTAATATATCAAATAAACAAATGAATGAAATCAAAGAATTTATAACAAAAACTATTAAAGTCCCAAAGCCTGTTAATTCCATATTTATAGTACCAGGTATAAAAGTGGATTCTTTTGAATTAATAGAACTTCTCGAAGTAATAAAGCATGCAAAAAAAACCCTAAAAGAATTTAGCAATAACAATAAAGATGAATTATTTCCCTTGAGATGCGAAGCAACTGTTGAGGATCTTAATAACATAGGGACGTTTTTTAGAAATTCTATAAGTAAAATTAATCAACAATAATTTTAAAAATGAAGAAAAAGTTTGTTAAAAATAAAGAATTAATGCGTGTTAATTTTGAAGAGGATAAATGTTTTTCAGTAGTATATGAAGAAAAAAAACACAAGAGAAAAAGTCTGATTTGTGTATTAAAAATGGTAGAACAATATGTAATGAAAAATAACTCAACTGATATGTATGCCAGGTTTTTAATTGGAAAACATTATGATTGGAAACTAAAAAAATCAATAGAAGTAATAAATGTATACATGGGAAAAGGAATAGACTATTAATGAAGAAGATAGGATATACTAAAAAGGAACTTAGAGAATTGAGCAAGTCAAAAATTCATCCCTATACAACATGGCTAGGACGACTATTTCGTGCTATGTATTTTGCTTCAACTGCACCTTATACTACAAAAAAAAGGATTGAAACCTTAAATAAATTATATAAGAAATATTGTATTTAAGTAAAATTTAAAATGAAAAGAATAATTTGTTTTTTCAAAGGGCATGAGATTGTATATACTTTAAGTGTTAATCTTGGACATTTAATGCGTGACCCAATGAACCAAACCACTACTGAGAAATGTATGAGATGTATAAAACAAAAATAGGGATTAATCTTGACAAATATGTGTGAATATCCTACAAATATGTATGAATATCCTAATAAATGGTCTTCTTATTATCCATCTAGCGATACGACTCAGGTAAAACCAGGTATTTGTTTTAAAGTAAAATCTGTTCGATCTGGGTATCTTGTAAAACTTGGTTGTGGCAGAGAGATAGTGTTTAAAGACAAAACGAGTGTAATTGATGCTATAAGTGCATACATAAATGATCCTGTAAAAACAGAAAAAGAATTTAATATAGATGAAGGCATATAGTATATTTAGAAGATGAATATGGGAATAAAAGACATTTAGATTATATGGGCAATGTTAATGAAAGATGAAAATGCTAATAAAAGTTACTCCAATGTAAAAAAAGTATTAAATAAATTTAATCGGTTAGTTTAACCCCTTATTATATCCGTCATAAGGGATAGTGAATCCCGAATCAGCGCAGCCCGTAAGGCATAAGTCGAATGATTCGGGATTTTTTTATTGATACAAATATGCTTGATTATATTTTAGGGATGCCTTGGGGATTTTATAAAGCGCTTGCAGTTTCTCTTTTTATTATTTTCTTGCTTTTTTCAGGACTTATTTTCTGTGACTTATGGAGAAACAAATGGAAATAGCAATTGATATTTTAAAAGATGTTAACTGGTTTATTCTCTGGACCGTAATTGGAATTACCTTTTTGATAGTATTATTGGCATGCTTACGACAGAAGAAAATTCAATAGACCTTTTGATCTCAGATATACAGACTTATCTTGCGGGGGAAATATCTGATGAACAAAGAAAAGGCTATGAATCTAAGCTTGAGCAGGCCAAAAAACTTCAAATAAAATATATCGAGCAGTTAAAAAAGCTCAAACTGCACAAAGATACACATGGCGGGGAATATTTTAAACCTCTGCCACACCAACAACAGATACTTGATTTTTATTATGCAGGTAAAAAACGGTTGGTTATGCAAGGGGCAAATCAAACAGGTAAAACTATATTTGGTGGAAATTTTGTTCAAGCAAATTGTTTAGGCTATTTGCCATGGGATAAAGAAAAGAAAACTTTATTTACGCCACCGATAAAAGTAAGGATCGTATGTGCGGATTGGGAGCATCATGCAGCCGAAGTTATTATTCCGAAACTATATCAAATTTTTATTTTCGATGAAATGGTAAAACTTGGCAACGATGGTTATGGCAAGAAAAATCAAATAGGAGTTGAATCTTATTTTCAATATAAGAATGGTTCTAGTATTGAATTAATGACCAATAAAATACCGGCTAAGGCTTACGAAGGTTGGACAGGCCACATTGTTTGGCCAGACGAGCCACACGAAAAAGCGATTGATGATGCTTGTGTTCGAGGACTTTCAGAAAATGATGGTATTATTTTGCAAACACTTACATCGGTTGATTCTGATTATGATTGGATCCTTGAAGATATAATTGAAAGCCCGAAACCAGAAATGCAAAAAATAGTAGGATGTGTTCGTAATATTCATGCTTACTCAAACACATACATACCTAAAGAAAACTTTGACAGAGCCTCCTTAAGTTGGTCGCCTCAAGTTAGAAAGGCACGTCTTGAGGGTGGCTGGTATTCCGGGCAAGGCAAAGTATATGATACTTTCAATTATGACTTACATACATGCGATGAATTTAAGATACCTACGGATTGGCCAGTAACACCGATGATAGATTTCCATCCATGCATTGAACAAGCTATTGGTTTCTATGCAGTGGATAAACCTGGTTGGAAATATGTTGTCGATGAAATTTGGGAACATCTAAGCGCCGAAGAAATTGCGGATGCAATAATCCGACGTAAAGTATCTAATGCATGGAGAATAGATAAGGCTTTTATAGACCCCTATTCTAAGGGCGACAATAAAATGATGACTAATAGGATGCCTCATTTACAGGATGCCTTTACTATCATAAGCCATAGGCTTGCAAAACATGGGATAAGACTTGAAGTTGCTTTAAAAGATAAATCATCCGGTATTGTAAATGTTAAAAATTGGTTAATGGGGGCAAATAAAATGCCTTCATTGAAAATATTCAGAAAATGCACACGACATATCTACGAGATGAAGAAATATGAAAAGGACGAAAACGGACAACCTTCAGATAAAGACGACCACATGCCTGAAAATATTTATCGGTATTCGTTGACCGGAATAGTTTGGACAGATATTAATTTATTTAATCAACGAGTTGAATTTCCTGTAACGGCGGTAGCTTAATGATAATAGAAGAGAATAAATCCAAAGAATTGGACACTAAAGACCAATATAAAGACGAGATAGATTATTGTGTCGAGATGATTGAGAGGGTAAATAAGACTCATAAAACTCTCAATGACCACCATGTCGAGGCAATGAAATATTATGAAGCTAATGAATTGGACTTGGGAGAAAAAAAGAAAGAAGGAGTATCTAAAACTGTAATACCAACACTTTCGGATGCTATCAACTGGGCTATGCCACTTATGGCTGATATATTTGCCGCAAATGATGAAACATATTTTATAAAACCACGCAGCGGAGAGGATATTAGAGAGGCTGAAAAATTAAGCACATTAGTTGATTATCAAACAAGAGTTAAAAACAATTGGTTTTTGTTCTGCCATGACTGGATACAAGATGCCATGATTGCCAGAATTGGATTTGCAAAATATCAATGGTATAAAGATGTCCAGGTTATAGAAAAATTTTATAAGAAATTAACAACTGAAGAACTATATGCTAAAGTTAATGTTCCTGATGTTACGGTTGTAGAACATGCTGAAAGAATACTAAAATCAAGTATTGTTAATGAATTTGGAATTGAAGTTGAACCGGCTATAAAAGAACATGACGTAAAATTAAAATATACCATTGAAGACGAATACCCTTTACTTGAGGCTGTAAGTCGTGAAAATGTTGGTATTCTTTCAGATATACAAAATATAAAAGACACTGAATTTATGTGTCATAAAGTTACTTATAGTAAAGGCAGGTTTATAAAGAAATTCGGTAAAGATACTTTTGAAAAAGTCAAGAAATTTAAAGATGATTTAGAACACAACCTTAATTCTTCGGATGTAGAAACAAAACGATTTGAAAATGTTGATGGTGTTTCTTTTTGCTATGATGAAAAAAGTGGTAATTATATTGTTTACGAATGCTATTATAACAACATAGAAACAGGCGTACCCTGGCTGACAAAGATGATAGGTAATAAAGTTCTTGTAAGCGAAAAGAACGAATATGATTATCCACCATTCGAGGCAATCGCTGCGTTTAGACAAGCACATAAACTTATTGGTTATAGTTTCCATGATCTTTTAAAGAAATTTCAAGAACTGTCTACTGCTTTAATGAGGAACTTGCTTAATAATATCTACATGAATAATCAGGGTAGATATTTGGTTGATGCTTCTGGTAGGGTCAATCTTGATGATTTTAAAAATAATAATGTGCCTGGTGGTTATGTCCGCGTAACAAGTGGTAGCCTTCAGGATGCAGTGCAATCAATTATACCACCACAATTACAACCCTGGGCATTCGAGTTGTACGAGAGAGTTGAAAGAATAATTGAGTATCGCTCTGGTATTCCTAGGGCTTATAAAGGTGTTGATGTTGGGACATTGAATAAGACATTTAGAGGACAATCTCAGCAGATATATCAAGCATCTCAAATTATCAAAATGATGGCAAGACTTATTGGCGAAATGGGATTCGTTCCTTTGATAAAGGATATTATTCGTCTCAATCAGAAGTTCCTGCAGAAGAAAACAGTTATACGGTTATTAAATGAAAATGTTGACATAACTCCTGACGATGTTGTTAAACAATGCGATGTTATAATCAATATCGGAATTGGCACAAATAACAAAGATATGGTTGTGATGCAGATGCAACAACTTCTTGGTATATTTGAGAAGATTGCAAGAGCAAAATTGCCAGTAATTACTGCACAAAATGTTTATCACACTCTTGGTGAACTTATAAAAGCTATGGGATTCAAGAATAAGAGTGATTTTATTACTGATCCGAAGTTCGTAATGTCAGTGCAAGAGTTGGTCATGGGGTTGATGAAATATGCGCCAGCCCTTGCCGGAATGGGTGTTCCAATACCACCGGAATTGTCTATGGCATTACAAAAAGTTATGGCAAATCTTGGAATGGGCAATATGGAGCAAAAAAAGTCAACTGATACGAATATGCCAAAGAATATAGAGAGGCCAGCCGATCCGGCAAATCCAATGAATAGAAATAACCCTATGAATCCTACAATGACAGGAGATGGTAATGGACATTTTGGATAAAGATAACAAATTAACTCAAGATTCGTTAATAGCCCAGGCAAAAGAAGTTCTCGGAAATCCGGCATTTATACTAGCTTTTAAAGAGCTAGAAGAGGGTGAATGGATTAAATTTAAAGCATCTCAGAGAAGAGATGACGAGTCCAGAGAAAAGATTTATTGTTTTGTTAAAGCACTAAATGAAGTCAAGGGTAGATTGACTTCTTATCTTTCAGATGAAATTGTTAAGAAGTCTAAAGAGAAAACCTTAGAAGAAAAATTCCTAGAAAGGTTTGACTTGGCATGAAAAAAATTACTATTATAATTAGCAAATGTTGTGAATGCCCTAAATATTCTATTGGTTTTTTATCTGAACCTGACGAATGTGATATTACTCGTAAAATTATATTAGATAACCAAATTATTCCAGAATGGTGTCCATTAGAAAATGAAGAATAAAAAAGCTATTCTAACAATAAAAACCGCAGAAGATTTTAGCATGTCTAAGTTGAAAATGTTTGAAGGTTTTATTTTTACAATTAAACCCTTTACTGAAAAAGGAAAAAGAAAAGAGTTTAAATTAAAGGATCAACTCCAATGTGCGTTTCATTGGTATGAAGATGAAGAAATGACGATAAAAGAAATAGCCAAATGTTTTGAGGATATAGCCAAAAAGATAAGGGAGTATTATTCAAAATGACATTAGGTGAAAAGGTTAGATGTAAAAATAAGGACTGTAATAAAGTAATAGCAGTAAAAAATAAAAAGGGGAATGCTGAGGTGAAATGTAAGCATTGCAAAACCGACACTGAAATTTAATAGGAGGTTGTATGAACATATATGAAGCCCTAGAGGCTGGCTCTGGCAAGGCGACACTGAAAGGCGATATAGGATTTTATGTTAAACAAGAAAAGGGTGTTTTTGTTTGGAGACATACAGAGATATATGATTATTTTAGGGAAGTATTGTATATAGATTTAAAGCGCAATGATTGGATACCTGTTGTTCCACGTGAAACAATTAAACATAAAGAAGTATTTGAGAATATAAATTGGACTAGGGAAACGCTTTTAGATTATGTATTTGCTAGAATAAATTCCGTTGATATAGAGAGCCGTAAGCCTTTAATGAAAATTACAGTAGAATGGGAATTGTAAAACTTTAAATGATATTTAACAGGAGAATAGAATGAACATATTCGAAGCCCTAGAGGCTGGAGATGGCAAGGCGACTTTGCCAGAGATAAAAACAAAACTTCGTGCTGAATTAGAAAGTGATAGATTTTATTTTATGGATAAAAATAATAATGCTTATGCACGAGTGTGTAATATTGATTTAAAACGAAATGATTGGATACCTTATGTTCCACATGAAAAGCCAAAGGAATGCCCAAATTGCGAACATGCGTATTTCCATAAAATAGTTGATATCAATCACCAGGGACAGTGTTATTGTTGTAATAAGGATATAGTCTTTCGCCCTAATAATTTATATTTTGTAAAACAATAGTTTAAATAATAATTAATCAGAGCTTCATAGAAAGAGTAAAATGGAATGAGTAAAAAAGAGAAATGGGTTTGTGGGTTAACTTTTATTTTGTTAAGTTTTATAATAATAAGTCTTTTTAGCTATAAGATAATAAAACAAAAAAAATTGTTTTTGGGATATTTAGACAAAATTGAAATTGCTAAAAAAATGAAGTCAGACCCAAAATTTGATTATGATAAATTTGAAAATAATTTAAACCAATTTATGAAAGAACAATTGAAATAAGATAATTATTTAATAAGAGCTTCATAGAAAGCCTAAATTGTACTAGCTTAACAAATATCAACCATGCGCACGAATGGTTGATAACCCGAAAGGGTTTGCGGCTAGTATTAATTTAGGCTTTTTTTATTAGTACCTTCTGAGCTTCCTTGAAAGCCAAATCAAACGCCAGTGAGCGTTTAGAAAGTGGAGTTTCAAATGGAAGACGAAGTGACACTGGACCAGCTTTTGGCAGAACCCGTACCCAAACCGGATAATCAGCAAGCTGAACCCGTAGAGGGGTCGGACAATCTCGAAAAGACCACGCCAATACCGTCACTTGATGCTGATGGTAATATAACAAAACCAATTGAATCGGAAGTAGCGCCTTATACATCTGAAGAGTTGAAGTCTATCCCTATTGAAAGACTAGACCCTAACAGGGTGCCAGAATTAGCAAAGCCTTATTATGAAGCTGGGCTTAGGGAAAAGAAAGGTTTGCAGGCTGAATTTACCAGAAAATCTCAAGAATTGTCACAAATGAGAAGCGGAAACCAGCCAAGAAATTTAGAAGAGGCTTTTGATAGAGACCCTTCTGGTGTGCTTGACAGAATAGGGCAGGAAATAGACAACAGGGAAATACAGCTTGCCAATATAGACCCGATGCTCGACCCGGACAATGCCAAATTGCTAAGGGTTGAGATAGCCAGGCTTAGAAGTCTTGATAGGAATTTGAATCAACGAAGTGTTGCAATACAAAGGCAAGCTGCACAAGGCAATGCCATAATTGCTGATACTATGTCTGAGGTTAGGAAGAGCATTAAGGACTATGATTCTAAACGAGCCGATATAGAAAACTTTGCGATGAGTGAACTTGAATATACGGAACATGAAATCGGTGTTATGACAGACCCTCGAATCGTTGGTAAGGCAATGGCTATTAAAAACTTCAAGGCAATTAATGCGCTATTCGAGAAAGCCGAAGCCTTTAAAACTGCTGAGAAAAAAATGCTTAAACCTAATCCAAATCAATTGGAAAAAGATACTGTATCATCAGAAAAAGAGGAAGGCGAAGGGGTTTATAATTCACCAGAAACATTAAAAACATTTTTAGGAGTATAATATATGGCTTCATTACCTACGGAAGTAAAGATTGCAAAAATGACTTGGCTTGCATTGCGCAATTCCAATCTTGCAATTAAATTATTTCACAGAGATTTAGAATCTGAATTTAAAAAGCAACAGGAGGCTGGTGGCGTTGTAAATGTGAAAATGCCAATTAAGGTACAATCTGCATTGGGCAGGGTGGCACAAACACAAGCAATTTCACAAAAGACCACACCAGTTAAGGTGGACTACCAACGCCATGTGTGTTGGTCACAAAATCAAGTAGATGCAACACTTAACAAAAACCCAAAAACATTCTATAACGAAGTGATAGAACCAACCGCTATAGAATTATCAACACAACTTGATTTGGATGCCTTCTCGATGGTGAAGGATGTACCGAATGCAATCGGAACGGCAGGGACTACGCCTTCTACTTATTTAAGCATAGCACAGGTTGCGGGAAGATTAACAAATCTATCTGTGCCGCTTAATAAAAGGAAGTTTGTTATAGACCCTGATTATCAAGTAAATATGGCAGACGAAATGAAAGACATTACGGGTAGTAAAAAAGTTGACGAATTTATGAATGAGATGAATTTGGGCAATTTGGCACAGTTTGATTTTTATATCAGCCAAAACCTGCCTCGTGTGACGGCTGGTGTTCCAGATGGCACGCCTCTTGTTAATGGAGCAAACCAGACGGGTAGTTCAATCGCCATTGATGGGATGACTGCTGCTGGAACATATAAGAAAGGCGATATCGTGATGTTTGCTTCTTGCTATGACGTTAATCCGGTAAACAGGGTAACGCAAACCTATCTGAAACAGTTTGTGGTAACAACCGACTTTGCAGGGGCGTCTGGCAATTTGGGTATATCACCAGGCATTATAACAGAAGGGGCGTATAAGAATTGTAGTGCATCTCCTGCCAACAATGATGCAATAACACACAAGACTAATCCTTCTTCTGGTACAACCTTTATGAACAATGTCGCATTTGTTCGTAATGCCTTTACGCTTGCCGTAGTACCAATCGAAATCCCGGACATGCCCGGTGTTGGATATACAGAGACAAGAGAAGGTATATCCATTACGGTTACAAAGGGCTGGGATGTTAAACAGTACGAAATGGTTTATCGTGCTGATATTCTCTACGGGTTTAAGACGTTAGACGAAACACTGGCTTGCAGACATTTGGGTTAAGATTAAATTTTTAATAGGAGATATAATTATGGCTTTATTTAGTTCTAAAATACGGATTCCACTGTATAACCCGACAGCAGTAGTCAATAAAACTGCAAGCTATACTGTGTTGAAAACCGATGACCAAGTCAATGTAGCACCGGCGGCGGCAAGCACAATGACTCTTTATGCAATATCTTCTTTGGAAAGCGACCTTTTCAAGACGAAAACGCATAAAATCAAAGTCAACTCAGCCGATAAGAATATTGTAAGTATCGCTTGTAATTCCGAAGATGTAATCGGGATTGACGAGGAAACCTCTGTGTCGCTTCCAACGGTAAACGGAGCGCAGGCCATTCTTTCAACGGAAAGGCTTAAGACATCTAGCGGTAAGTATATGTGGGTTGTCAATTACTTGACAGAAACGGCATTGAAATGGAGTGGCAATCTTAATACGGTAGGTGGTGCGGCAACTGAGGATTTTACCGTTGCGGGAGCAAGCACATCAGACTTGGTAAATGTAACAATAGCTACCTCTGGTGCGACACCTGTTACAGTCCTTGCCGCTTATGTTTCAGCCGCGAATACAGTAAGCGTAACATTCAGTTCCAATCCTTCAAGTGACCATGTTATTTCGGTTGAACTTTACCGGGTAACTGTATAGGAGATAAAAAATTATGAGAATGAGAAAGTTAATTTTAAGTATGTTGGGGGTAGCAGGAATTTTCCTTGCTACCAATGTGTATGCAGTTGGTACTGCTACGGTTAAATTTGACACTGCCACTATTACCACGTTAACCACTACGACAAATACCACAACCACAGACAATATTACAAATGCTGCGATTACGCATGGTACTGTTACTGGAAATTTTAACGTACAAGGGACATTCCGTATCAACGGAAGTGATACCACGAAGGCTGCCTCCTTTACCGATAACCAGGGTAGCAAAATGGATAGTGGTGCCTTATTGATTGTAAGTGGTTCTCAAACCGTTACTACTAGCCTTACCGCTTGTGATAGGCCATTTTTCTCCATTTCTGCTTCAGGATCACCAACAGCAAACATAGAATATATAGTAACCACTAGCGGCGCTGGATTTACCATACAAGGGTATTATGGTTCGTCAACTGATCTGAATTTGTCAACACTTTATGTTGGAACTGCATCGGGGCATTGGTTTGCAATAGACGAATAATTTAAAGGTATGGCGGGGATTGTTTAATAAAATAAACAGTCCTCGCTATTACCAAGAAAGGTGAAATATGGAATTTTTTGAGTATCCAAAAAGGATTGATGCCGAGAAGGTAGTTAATAGCCGAGAGGAAGAAATTGAATACCTAAAAAGTAAAGAGGTAAAATCAGACAGAGATGCTTTTGCTAAAATTGCAGACAAGATAGCATTGGAAATTGGGATGAAAGGATTTGTAAATGATAAAAAAGACGAAACAGGGGTATCAAGTGAAATCGGAAAAAGGGAAAAATCTCAGCAAGTCGAATCTATCGGAGGGGCAAGCAAAGAAGCGGTTGGCGGATGTGGAGATGTTCAAACACATGAACAAGGGGAAAAAAGCCCTGTTGGGGTATTAAAACGTAAACCTGGTAGACCAAAGAGAAAATGAACTTTACAGATTTATCTACTAAAATTGGTGATTATGCAGCAAGACCGGACTTGGTCACTACGATTATACCAGACTTTATAAATATGACATTGCATGATCTTGAACAAGACCCTGAAATCAACTGGAAGCACATGGAAGCTAAGGCAACTGGTAATGTCAATTCTTCTACTGATACGATAACTATTCCTACGCGTTACAAAGAGGTTAAGTATTTATCTATTACAGTTAGCGATAAAAGACATTGGTTAGATAAAACAAGTTATTCAGATTTAATGACTAAATATCCGTATGATGCTACTGTAAAAGACACACCAGCGAAATTTGCATTAGCAACAGCAGATGGTGTTTTCTATTTAAGGCCGTATCCAGACGCTACCTATCCTTATGAATTAACTACTTATAACCGTTCAGCAGATTTATCAGCAAGTAATTTAATCAATTGGTTTACTGAAAATGCTTGGGAATTATTGCTGTACGGATCACTGTTTGAAATACAGCCATATTTAAAATCAGATGAAGCTATTGCACAAATACCTATTTGGCAGGAATTATATGCTAGGCGATTGGAAAAATGGAAAAGAATATCCGCTAGTGAAGATTGGGCGGGTTCTCATCAAAGCGTAAATTATGAAGGGGCTGTTTAATGCCGGAAGAACGAAAATCCACAGGAAAACCTATAACAATAGACATAAGTAAGGGATGGTTACCAGACTATCTGCCTAATGCTATGCCTGTCGGTGGGCTTTTACAGGCTTTGAATTTATGTCCTTATGATGAAAAATATTATCCCGCTTTAAATCCCATTGCTTATTCAAGCAATATTTTATCTGGTGTGCCTATCGGAAATGTAGAATATTTCAGTAATGATGGGAATTATTATTTATTCTGTGGTACAACGACAAAGTTATATCGCTTGGAGACTTCACAATCTTTAGCAGATATTACAAGAGTAGCCGGTGCTTATACTGCAGCAACTACAAGATGGTATTTCACAAGAAAAGGGGAAAGCGTAATTGCTACTAATTATGCAGATGTCCCACAAAGATTAACAGGAATGACGGCAACTAATTTTGTTGCACTTGGTGGAAGCCCTCCTAATGCAAAATTCTGTCTTTTCTTCAAAGGGCATTTAATATTTGCTTATCTTAATGATGGTACTGTATATCCACAAAAAGTTATATGGTCGGCATGGGATAGTATTGCAGATTTTGCACAATCATTAAGCACGGGGGCTGGTTCAAGAAATTTAGAAGATGCGGATGGTGAAATTACTGGATTAACTGCTTTGGGTTCTATGCTTTTAATATTTCATAGAAACTCAATTACAGTAGGATGGTATTCTGGCGGACAATTTACTTTTAATTTGGATAGTTTAAGGGTGAGAGACAAGGGCGCTATCGAAGGTACTATAATTGTATTTGGAAATGTATGTTATTTCTTTGATGAACGAGATATTTACGAAATGACTGCCGATGGGATAATTACTTCAATTGGAATGGGAATAAAAAATACAATCTTGGAAGATTTAGACATTGATAATTTCCACAGAATAACATCTAGTTCAGATGCAAGGCGGGGAGTTATTTACTGGAGTTATCCTTCCATAAGTAGTGATGGAACGCCTGACACTCTGTTGGCCTACAATCCAAAACTAAAGAGATTTACGAAAATATCTTTAACACATTCTGGCATTTTCACGATACACAAAATAGTGTTGGATGCTGACAGCATGGATACAATTTATCCTGATGCTGATATTGTTGTGCCAGAAGCAGATAGTTCTTTTTGGTTAGACAATTCTGCTATATTTGCTTGTATAAATTCTGGTGGTTATGTTGCTCATTTTGGGGGCGATGCTATGACATGGAAAATAGAATCCTCTGAGTTTAGTTATGATGATAAAATTATAGCAGTATTAAAAGTAAGACCAAAGGTTGAACAAGCTTCTGGGGATATATCCGTTCAGATAGGCGCAAGATTTAACGAAAACGAAGATAGATCATATTCAGATGCAGTAAATGTTGATGTTTATGGAAGCGCTTACCCAAGAAAAGCCGGAAGATATTGCACAGCTTTAGTAAGTGGCGGTTTGTGCGATGGAATAAGTTCTATTAATGCAGAAGCAGTAATTATAGGAAGTAGGTAATATGCCAGTAAATCATAATAGAATAACTCTTTTGCCAACATTTATAGGTGTTGTATCACATGAGCAATATACGGAATTTATCAATACGCTTGCATTAGCCTTGAGATGGATAAGCCCTTTATTGAATGATGTACTTGGGCAAGTAGTACCGCCAGCAGAGTTTCTCAGGGAGGGACATATTGCCTATGCTGATGGTACGAATTGGAATCCCACATCAACGCAATATACAAATATAGCAGGAGGCACAGCAACAACAGTTGGCGGTAGTACAACTGAGACAATAACGGTTACAGGCGCCACAGCATCCGATATTCCTTATGTGTTTATTAAAACGCAAGGGGCTTCTCCTGTAATTATGTTGAGGTATGCCACGGTAACAGATGGTATAGAAGTTACATTTTCAAGCGATCCTGGTAACGACCATGTACTTTATTATTTAGTCTTCAGGAATACAGGTAAAGGATTCTATTATTATGACGGAAGTGCTTGGCGAAAACTTGGTTAAACCACAAGAGGGTGAATTCAAGTTAATCCCATTGTTTAAGCCTATTAATGGACAGAGATTAGCCAGTACAAAGCACAATGCTTATTTATATCAAGTTGAATCTGAAAAGATATTGAACTGTTGGCAAACTATTACTAAAGGAATTGAAATTGTCCATGAGTTTACAAATGGGGATATGAGTTTAGCAAAGATACTCAATGACTTATTGAGTGGTGATTTATTGCTATGGATGGGATTCTTAGATGGTAAATATTGTGGATTTATTACTGTTAGGAAAGACATCAATGTTGATGCTACGAATTTCCTCAGCATGGTGCATTTGTTCATTAAACCTGGCATAAATAAAGAAACCTTCTTACAAGGTTTAGACGATATAAAGAAGTTTGCAAAAGAACAAGGATGCCAAAAAATGAGATTTTGGACATTGCGTAAAGGATGGGAAAGGCGGCTAGTTCCTATGGGATTTAAACAATCCTATATAGAATATGTTCTTGATTTGGAGAATATTAAAAATGGCTAGCAGTGGTGGTGGATATAATTCAATAACATCTTCTGAACCATGGGATGTGCAGTCAAAATATTTGAAACCAATATTTCAATCCGCTCTTTACGGAGCAACAGGTAGGGTGATTAATCCTGAGTATGATCCAAATGCCACATCAGGCACAAAAAGCAATAAATACATGAGTCCTAACGAAGATACTATTTATTCTGACTTTTTTGATACGAATTATAAAAAACCAGGTGGGTTAGATTATTGGGGTACACAAGGGAATAATAGTAAAGGCTGGTGGCAAGATGCACTATATCCTATTCTTAATTTAACTAATGCAGCAAATCAAGGTGGAGAAGATATTGGCGCTCCTAGTGTTGCGAAGTTCACTGAACCACAATTACAGGCACAAGAATATACGCAAGGACTTGCAGATAGCCGTTTGGACAGTTTTGGCAAGCCCATGCAATCATCATTACTTGGTAAATCAGAAACAGCGCTAGGCAATGTTATAACCGGAGCAAATGAAATTCCATACTGGAACATAGACACGCCAACAATAAATGACCCCGGGGATATAACAGGCAGAAGTATTAATTATACACCAAATATGTCGGGGGCTACAGTTAATTATAGCCCTCAAATGCAGGCGGCAAGTCTTGGATATGACTTCTGGAATCCGCTTGGTGTTTTGGCTGGTGGGGATGGTGGTAATGAATATCTTGATGATATGATAACAGCCGCAACAAGGGGGATTAATCGGAATTACCTAAGCAATGTCATACCAAATATAAATTCAGCAGCCGAAGATGCAGGGGCAAGGGGTAGTGGTGCTTGGGAAGATTTAAGAACTAATGCAAACAAGGATTATCTGGAATCCATTGGAGATGTAGAGGCAAATATAAGAGGCACTGCCTTTGATAATCAATTAAATGCACAAATGCAGGCTTTGGGGCTTGGCGGTGAATTATCAGGCAAGGAATCTGATTACGAACAAGAAGCAAATAGATTAAATATTCAATTTGGACTTGAAAAGGCTCTTGCAAATGCCGGATATGGACAAGAGGCGAACCGACTCAATACTCAATTAGGATTAGAAAAAGCTACAACTGAAGCAGGGTATGGGCAAGAGGCAAATGTTCAAAATGTAATGAATGATTTACAACGATATTTTGAGCAAGCTGGAATCACAAGCGATATAAATAAACAAAATGCTGTACTGAAAACCCAAACAGATACACAAAACATTGATAATATTCTACAATCTTTAGGATTCGCTCCTGAACTTAATCAGGCAGGATATAGCGACATTGCTGCATTATCGGCATCAGGAGCAGAGCAACAACAGATGAACCAGGACGTGCTAAATGCCTATATTCAGAAATTTGAACAAGGTGAATTAGCACCGTGGAATGAAGCATCTCTCCTGAGTCAATTAGTAGGTGGTAATTTCGGTGGAACCGTAACACAATCAGCACAACAAACAGGAGGTAAATAATAAAGTTTAATTGTGGAAAATGTGAGTCATGTTGCAAGGTTGTGGGATGTAGTTTATTGAATGATAAAAACGAATGTACTGTATATGACAATAGACCTGAGATTTGTAATGTGGAAAAACAATATCATAAGAGAAATACCAGAATAACACAGGAAGCATATTATAAATTAAATAAACAATGTTGTACTGTATTACAAGAAATGAGGGTGTAAAATTATAGAGCCACTGACGTTAGCAATGATTTTAGGAGGCACATCGCTTGGTTTGCAAGGTGCGCAAATGGGAATGAATGCTTTCAAATCCTCTCCCATGCAAATACCGGGGGCTCAATCTCCTAACCTTGGACAAACATTAATGTCACAAAGGCCAATGCCAACAGCAAATGATATTTACCCAAAACAACCGCAAGGGACACAACCACAGACCAATGGAAGTATTTTGGGTAATTCTTTATACAATAATCCTTACATGATGAATCGAAGGAGATACTGATGGATGAACAAACAATAACATCCTTGTTGGGTAATAGTGGAATCAATCCAAGAATGATGAGAGGTTTTATGGGTAGACGGCCAGGATTAGCGAATATGGCTAACAATCCAAGGGCAACAATGCGAAAACCAATGCCTGATATAATGTCAATTATTCAACAGAATCCACAAGCAATAACCAGTCTGTTAGGCAATAGCGGTGCAGGCGGGGGTGGGAATGTTAATTTACCGCCTGGATTGCCTCCAATGCCTCCTGGTTTGCCGCCAATACCACCAGAATTTAGACCGCCACCGAGAATGTTTACACCACAGCCAGTAAGGCCACCCATAAATAGGGGGAGGGTGTAAATATGACAAAGCAAGAATTTGATATGTTAACTCAGCAATATTATCAAAATAGAGTACCTAATTATCAGCTTAATACTCCATCATTAACAGCCCCCACATCGCTTAATTATGATGCTAGTCAAAATATTATGAGCAATACACCATCAACAACGCCATCTACAGAAATAGATCCATGGTCAATAGGCATGGCAGCAGGGCAAGCAATGGCTCCGTTAGGCGCTTCTATATTAGGACGTAGAAGAGAATTTCCAAGAGGGGGGAACGATTCTGTAAGTTTAGGTATGACAAGAGGCGCAGAAGTGCCGAATGCTTATGCTGGCAGAACTAATCCTGTAATTTCAGCATTACTTGCACGATATTTAGGGAGAAGATAACTATGCCACCATTTCAATATGATTGGAGTAAAACACCTAAAAGCTATTTAGATAAGAACGATAAGATAGGATTGCTTATAGGTTCTCTACTGGCTGGTGGTATGGGTGCTGCTACCGGATATGGCGGTGGAGATAGCGCTTTGCGAGGAGTGGCGGGGGCTGCTGCTGGTTTTGGTGGTGGTGCTAATCAGTTAGAAGAGACATATTCAAAGATGATTAAGGAATCTATGCAAAGACAACAGCAGGAATATGATCAGAATATGGGGAATGATGTATTTGGATTGAATAAAGAGAAGTTTGGATTTAAACAGAAACAGTTTGAGGAAAGCGAAAAACCTTATAGAGAAGCAGATGCGAGATGGCGTGATTCTATGGCAAGGAATGCTGATTTTGATAATCAGATGGCATTACAAAAATTGATTAATGAGTCGGTATCTAAAGACAGAAATGCAAGATATGATAAGAGAGAGAGACAAATAGATTTGGGTATAAAAAAGAATAAACTTCTTGAGTCGAGACCGGGAATGGCAAAGTTATCAGCAGAGCAAGCGCAGTTTGAATCGCAATGGAGATTCGCTCCGACAGACAGGGGGACTCCAGAGTACATAGAAGCGTTTAAAACGTTTAAATCAGCAGGGAGCAAAAAAAGTGGGGAATCCGATATTTATGATGATATTGATACTTATAGAAAAGGTGAAAGTTTAGATAAATCAACAAATATGCCTACACAAGAAGATTTAGAATTTACAGCCAAGAAGTATGGTATCACAACGGATGAGGTTTTAAAAAGGATGAGGAAGCAATAAATGCCTATTGATTTACTTCAAAGAAAACCAATAGATTTATTACAGCCAAAAGATTTGCTTGCTGGAAATACGCCAGGCGCAACGGGTACATGGGGCGATCCCTCAGTCGTAGATGTTATTAAAACTTCTTTAAAACATGCCCCTTATTCGGCTGCGCAGGGTGTTGGTGGACTTGGTAGGATGGCGGGAGAAGCTATCGGTAGTGAGAAAATAGCTGATTGGGGTAAGGACGTATATAAAGGTGCTGGAATTGAAATGCAAAAGGATATGCCTGAGATACGAGGTAATTTAAAACGTGCCTTGTATGGTGGCGTGCAATCTGTAGCTCAAAATTTACCAGGCATGGCAGCCTCAGTAGCGACAGGGAGTCCTATACCTGCTTTGGCATCAATAATCGCATTGGCTGGCGGGCAAAGCTATGGTGAGTCAAGGGGAAAGGGCGTAGCGCCCAGCAGGGCTGCCCTTGGTGCTGTGGGAGAAGGTGCGCTTGAAGGTGTTACCGAATATGTACCATTAGGATATTTATTAAAACCTGGCTTATCTTTGGCGAGAAGAACCCTTTTCAGTACATTATCAGAGCTTGTTGGTGAAAACATAAATACTGTGGGACAAAAAGCGGTTAAGTGGTGGACACAAAATCCAGATAAAACTACAGGTGAGTTTGTAAAAGAGATGTATCCAGACGCAAGACAGACATCCTTGCAGGTATTAATGACATCGCCGGTAATGGCATTGGGTGCGCAAGTCGCTCACAAGATAATGCCCGAACAACCAAAGATAAATATTACTAAAGAATTACCTGGCGATATTATTCCTTTTAAAGAACAGCCATCAAAAGAAACCCCAAGATATACGATAGAAACAAAACCAGAAGAAGTAGGAATTCCTATACCAGAACCTAAAGATTTACTTCAACCAGAAGGGAAGCCTACCACCCCCGCTCAAATTCAGCCGGAAAAATCTATAAATTTTAGTGATTTGCCTGTATCTGCAAAGGGAGCATTACAGGGCGACCTTAGAGTAAAAATAACCAACGAAGGGCTTTCTCCTAATACTATAAGACAATTAGAAAATAGTAAATGGATTGAAACGGAAAAGGATATAAGCGAATTACAACAAACCAATCCTGATATTTTCTCTGAACAGTTTGTAAAAAGACCGATTATGACAGAAGGGGCTATTGTAATAAATAAAGAGGGAATTGTTGTTGATGGAAATAATAGGTTAAGGATGGCGTTTGAACGAGGGGAAAAAACAATTAAAGTTTTTGAGCCTTCAAAACCACCTCCTGCCCCCGCTCAAATTCAGCCGACAGAGGTTACTCCAATAACCCAAGAAATAATGCAAGTATCTCAAAAGGGTAAGCCGAAGTTTACACAATCGCCTTTAATTGACAAAGGCGAAAAGACAGATATTAAGCCTCAGATGGAAGCGGATATACAGGGACAACAGAAGTTGTTTGGGAAACCTCCTTCCAATGCAGACATGGGCGGTTACTCCGAACAACGAGAATATGCCGTTGCAGAACGCCAGCCTTACGAATTACCAGAAGTGGTAGAGCTTTATAACGAGGTAAGCAAGGGTAAGTATCCAGCAATAGAACGGTTTATGAAAAACAAACTTGGTTATTATAGTCAAAGAAAAGACAAAATAGGATTAAGACAAGACCTGCCTATAGGCAAAAGAATCGTACTATCCCCACATATAGAAGGGTTTAAAGACTTACTCTCCGAAGTACCAGGCTTATCTATCCGTAAAGGCGACATAGCCATTGGACACGATACAATATCAGTATCTCCGCGGGTATTTAAAACAATTTCACAAGAGTTTGAAGATTACATGCGTGAGGAATCAGGATTAACTGAGGATCAAATTGACTTTAGAAAAGACTTCAACAAAAAGACACGTATGTATGAACTCAGGGCATATAAAAAAGACAAAACGCTGGCGTTGAAGGTTATGGCGCATGAATTATTACACTATATAGACTATTTGCCAGATAAAGCAAAGAGAGGGAACGTTCTTGGGCACATAGCAACATTGAAGGAATATCTTAAACACATGCTGGATACATTCCCTACAAGCGGCGAAGACGATATAAATACAAGAAAGATTGAACTAAGAAAACAAGCCTTGTCAGAGGCTAAAGGACAGCCGGAATTTTGGAAGGCTGCCAATCAGGGGTACAAAAAGCTTTTGGCGCAGGAATTATCTGAACGTGAAGTAATTACAAAGCAAGAGATAATGGCTGAGTTGAAAGCGTTAACCCAAAAGGTTAAGCCTTTTGACGACAAGGGAGACGCAAAGTTTACAGCTTATAGATATTCACCTAAAGAGCTTTATGCCGATGCTGGCGGTGCTTTATTGTGGAATCCAGGCTTATTAAAACAAACGGCTCCTAAATTTTATAAATCATTCTTTGCTTATTTAGAGAAGAAGCCAGAAGTCAAACAGGCATACGATGCAATACAAGAGAGGACTGGACTTGGTAAGGAAGCAGTAATCGAGAACAGAATACAGCGCATGGAAGAGGGATATGAACGTGGGCATAAGGCCAGAAAGTCTATGGAAGAACGACAGAGAAGCACTACAGAGACTATCATGGATACGGTAATGACACAACTTATAGACGAGGAATGGGCAAGTATAAAGCGTATCAGAAAGCTCGAAAAGAAGAGTGGTAGTACAAGGGAGATAGGGCTTAAGGCAAGATTATCTATTGAAGAATTATCAATGATTGATTCTAAGATGGAAAACCTTATTAACCATTTCACAAAAGAAGTTGACATACCAATGCGTGAAAGCAATATTGCGCTGTCTGAACTTGGTGTTTTTGCTCAAGCATCGAGGGTGAAAGAAGAAAGGGGCAAGCTTGATATATTTAATCCTGGTGGTGAATCTCTGGAATCTTCACAGGAAATGCTTACACATTTACAGAATAAGTGGGGCGATAAAAAGTTTAATAAGGTTAAAGAATTATTCATTAAGTATTGGGAATTAAGGAAACGGTTTGTATTCCCCGCGCTTGATGAAGGCAAAAGATACGATCCTGAATTGGTTGAATATGTAAAAAACAATATGTTTTATACACGCTTCAGTGTTAATAAATACCTAGAAGAAAGATATGGCGGTCAGATAACAGGGACTATTTATAAACAGTACGGAACGCTTTCTGAAATTGAAAACCCTATAGTAGCCACAATGATTCAAGACATGATGTTAGTTCGGGCTGCCAAGATTAACGAATCCAAACTTGATATGGTAGAAGTATTGCGGCAAACAAATGAATTAACACCAGCCGATATAGATAAAAGCACGACAAAATGGCAGCCCAAAAACCCAAAAGACAGTAAAAACTTGGCTATCTTTACGGCAATGCGTGACGGCAAACCAGAGCATTATTATGTTGATAGGCAGATAGCAGAATCATATCAGTACGAACCTTACAAAGCAAAACAGATTGCAAAGATAGTCCAGACAGTAAGCCAACCGTTTAGGCGGTTGCTTGTTACTTGGAATCCTATCTGGATGGGGCGAAATATATTTCGTGATATCAAGGGTACTATAAAGAATACTCCAGAAATAAAATTAAGAAATGTTCCAGAGTTTTTAGGTGATTATGGGCGTGGGTTTAAAGAATCAGCACAAGATGTATTTATGGGTAAGCGTAGTGACGATATTACCAAATTGATGGAAAATGCCGGTATAATTTCAGGCAGATATTATGCAGGTCAAGAGGAAAATTTTGAAACCAAAATCGAACAATTACAATCGGAATTTGAAATATCTGGCAGGGAAGATAAACAGGCTCCTGGTGCATGGAACAGGTTTAAATATGTAGTTAAGAAAATAGAGGAAACCCTTGATAAAGCTGGAAGGGTGTCTGAAATGTCCACAAAAGTAGCTGGATATAAATATCTGAAAAAGCATTCCGCTAAATCGGAAAGGCAAATAATGCACGATGTTAGAACTTTGGTGGGAACGCCCAATGCAAGGAGAACAGGCAGGCTACAATGGCTTACAAATAACATCTTTATGTTTTCTAATATAAACAAAGAGGGCTTGCGTAGTGCATGGGAAAGTTTTAGTACAAAGCCATCTGCTTATATCTGGAAAACTACGGCATTAAATCTTGTACCATTGCTTACATTGCTTGGCGCTGGTGCTGCTGGCGTTGAGTGGATCAAGAAGGTGTTAAGCGGAATATCTCAATATGATATAGAAAGCAAGACTATCATACCAACACCATACACAGTAAATGGGAAGCCGGTTGCAATAGGGATACCAGAAGACTATCAAGGGCAGATAGCCAGAAAGTTAGTATTTAGACTTTTAAAAATGGATTTAAGGGGATTGTTAAATTCAGCCACAGAGTTGTCACCATATCAATTTCATCCTTTAATAAAAATAGGACAAGACCTGTATCAATACTTTGTTCGAGGGGAAAACCCTAAAGATGAATTTAGGAATATGGATATTATCCCAAAAGATAAATTTAATGTTGGTGGAATGCCTGCTGCTGAATCGCTTTTAAAGCATAGCTGGAACGAAGCAGGTGGACGCTTATTTTACAATTTCGGATATGATGAAATTAAAGAGGATCATAAGTCTATTGAAAGCTTAAAGAACGTATTCCCCATGAATGTATTAGGGACATACTTGATTATTTCAGATCAAGGTATCAAGCAATCATCTTACAAAATACAAGACGAAATAGAGAGAAAACATGCCAAATCAAACTATGGAGTAAAACAGTCTACTATTGAATATATCAAGAAAAATCTACAAAGAAAGTCAGATGGGGAAATTTATAAAGAGTTATATATACCGCTGGCATACAACAAAAAGATTGACCCAAAGGCGACAAGTCCAAAAGAGTTCTTGAGGAGTTACAGGCGTACAGAAAGTGGTAAAGAAGATAGTCCGTATATTGATAGTTTGAGATATTCTAAAAGGAACGAATCGAAAGAAGCGCTACTTGATAAATATTCAAAAAGTATGCCACGGCAGGAATTTGCTGAACTATTAAAAGATTCGCTAAGGGCTAATCTTATTACTGAAAAATTCGTAAAGGACTATCTGAAAAAAATTACCAATAGCAACTAGGAGTACCAAATGAAAATATATAAATTAATACCACTGTTATTGTTCATCACTTCAAATGTGTTTGCTGCTACTTACACAGGCACAAAGCCAATGGATTTAAACTTAACAACTCCAACAGAAAGCAATACCAAAATAAGCGAATTCAACAACTCTGATAGAGAAATAAAAACGGTAATTACTAATTTAGAAAACCTTACCACAGTAACGGGGACATACACTGTTACAGGGACACAGACAGGTATATTAGGTTCTAGTACATCAGGATTTACTATCTCTTTTCCATCTGCTTCCAGTGTCGCTACTGGGACAATAACTAAGAAATTCTGGATAAAGAATATCAATACTGGAACGATTACGCTTAATCTTAATATTGATGGAGTTGGCAGCCCTACAGTTACAGGTTCTCAGACTTTTAGATTATTCACAAATGGAACATCATGGTTTGAAGATAGGGCAAATACGGCAGCAGTCGCAAGTAACGCTTTGCTACTGAATGGTTTGCCTGACACCTATTATACAAATGCTACCAATCTAGCCACGGGTACGGTAAATCTAAATAGAATACCTGGAACGCTCACAGGTAAAGATGCTGATACTCTTGATGGTTATAATCCGGGGACAATTACAAATACACTGCTTATTTTAGATGGTTCTGGCCTTGTACCTTTAGCAAATATTCCAACAACATTAACGGGCAAAAATGCGGATTTATTTGACAATTATAATAATACAGATTTTGTAAAGACAACTGATAGTTATGTAAGTAGCTTTACGGCGGGTTCTGGTATCTCAACGACAGGGGCGACTGGTTCAATCACAGTCACGAATATAGGTGTCACAAACGTAGCCGTAGGCTCAGGGCTATCTACGACAGGGGCGACTGGGGCTATTACATTAGCAAATACTGGATTAACCAATGTAACGGCTGGCTCTGGTGTTTCTACAACGGGGGCAACTGGTTCAATTACAGTCACAAATACTGGTGTTCGTGGTTTGATAGCGGGTTCTGCAATAATTATAGACCAATCCACTGGTTCTGTAACGGTTACTAATAATGGCGTACAGCAAATATTGGCCGGTTCTGGAATATCAATAACTAGCAACGGCACCGGAACCCCAACGATTACCGCGTCAGGCACTTCTTCCGCAGGTGGATGGACAGACACAGGCACACAGACGCTTGGTACGCTTGGGTTAAGAGTAGTGCCACAGGGGACAATAGCCGTACATGCCAGTTATGGTATAGTGGGATTGCTGGACGAGTGGATACCAAATACTCTTACTCTTGATAATATAATGCAAATCACAACGAGAAACCTATCGGATATGCAAGGAAGTCTAACAGCGACACAAATTCCGATTTATAACGATATATCAGGAACAAACACACTTAAACCCACGCTAATTTCTATAGGAACAACTACTACACGGGGTGCGCTTAATGCTGTTGGAAGTGCAACATTTTCCGGAAGTGTAACCGCAGCAAGTTTTATTGTCAACGATATTGAATTGACTAATACCTGGGCTGGTATTAGCGGCAATCCTACTGATAACGGTTCAGCCTCTGTTACTGGTGCATCAGGTAAATTCCCTATCGGAAGTACGACAAATAAACTAGACCCTAGTTGGATGGCAGACAATCTACTGTTATACCCAACCACAACTTTAGGGGTAGGCACATTTGGACAAATCTATATTGGTACTGGTACGGCTGCATACAATGTATCAGGATCAAGCACCGCCCCTCCTACCCTTGCGTATGCAGACAGTCAAACAAATGGAACTGGTGGCGCAGCTTTTGATGGTATTTTGGGAGCTTCTAATCAATGGGAAACAGGTAATACCGCTCATCCTCATTATCTAATAGCCGACTATGGGACAGGTACAACAAAGAAAATAGATTATGTAAGAATTTACGGAACAAGCAATGAAACTTACAGCTTCCAAATCCAAGCGTCTCAGGATGCAAGTTCATGGTCAACATTATATACAGGCACTTATACAACACAGTCAGGCGGGGTATGGGAGTATTTTAATTTTAGCAACAATACGGCTTACAGATTTTATCGTTATTACCAGACGCAAAACTGGATAAGTGGAAATTATGCAGGTATGCAAGAAATGGAATATTTTAATCAAGCGGTAGACAGTACATACACAACATATTCTTATCGCTATGTTGCTCCAGGAGATGGTTTTCCAGTTCTTTCCATGACTACTACTGGCACAGCCACTACGCAGAGAACTTTTTTTCTTGTTACTGCTAGTACAACAGTATTTGGGTTAGGTACAACTACCGCAGTAACAGGGACATCAAATGCTTATACAGGCTGGTTCGATGGTGCAGTAAGGGCAACAGCGTTTAATGTAGCTTCCACCAAAAATATCAAGGACAACATAGCAGAAATTAAAATAAAACCCGATTGGCTGGATGCTGAGGATGAAGCCAAAAAGAAATATGTAAAAGATAACAAGGCTACCTGGATATTAAATAATGAAAGTACTTATGAAAGCCTTGTAGCCGAACTTGGTAGCGTCACAGTCACCCTGCTTGATTATGCCAGTATGGAAGCGGGTTATAATGCTTATGCAGAATTTGAATGGGCAGCAGGTGAAAATAGGAATACACTTATTGAAGATGTTCAGAAACAAAAGGAACGTGTTTTCTGGAAGATATTTGATGAGGTAAAACCAAAAAGCTGGAATCCAAGAGGACTGCCCTCAATCACCAGGAGAGGATTAATTGTTGAAGAAGTTCCTGACCAAATCAAAGGAGACGACAAAGAATCAATAGATTATGCGTCTGTAATTGTGCATTTTATCAAGGCTTCTCAATCATTAAAATCTGACATTGTTTCTATTTACAAAAATCAAGATTCAATTTTAAAAGCATTACAAAATGGGACATATACGCCGGACGAAATCGAGACAAGTTTGTCTAAAATAAATAACAGGTTGGAAGTAATGGAAAAACTGGAATGATGGGTTAGAAAATCCTTGACAATTAACACTTTTTATGTTACGTAAACGTATGAATTTTATATCTCAATATTTTTCTTGTTTACTTTGCCTTGCGGGTATGGTATTAACAATGATAATTGGATATTTTTATTTAAAATTACCTAATTCTCATTAATCCGCTTAGCGGTAACGTGTAGCAGTATAGGCTTTTCTCCTTTCAAACCATACTGCTACACGAATTTATTAAGGAGATTTTATGCTTGACATGAAAGATGTTAGTGTATGGCTTAAAGGCTTGATGAATGCAGGAATTAGCGGAGGAACGGTAGCTATTTCTACAATGGTAATTGCCCCGGAAACTTTCAATTTTCAAGAAGGGTTACGGAAGCTTTTGTATGCTGCATTGATTTCCTCTATAGTAAGCATCGCAAAATATTTATCCACTAATCCTACACCTGTGGACTTACCAAATGGAGATAATAAACAATGAAATCGAAAATATTAATTTCTGTTGTGTTCGCACTTCTCATTTCAACATCAGGATGTTATCTCCTGGAAACCAAAACTGATTCAACTGGTAAAGAAACTACAAATCTTGAAGCGATCCTCACAAAAGTCAATACTGGTATTGAATCTGCATCTCCTGTTATCAATGCGTTTGTTCCAGGCGTAGGAACTATTACAGGGCTTGCTGGAGGTTTCCTAAGTCTTATTGGTGGCATGATGACAAGCATTGTGGTTGCCAAAAGGCGTGGCGGTACTCTTGGGGCTGTAATTAAAGGTGTTGAATTCGCCAATGATGCCAAAACTAAAGAATCAATCAGGAAAATTGCCAGTGCTTTGGGATATGAGCCAGCATTAAATAAGCTCGTTAAAACTTACTTCCCATCAAATTCATAATGATGATAACACATTACGAAACAAATTGTCCTCATTGCAATAAAACCAATTATTACTCTAACGGAGATGAAACAGATTTAACCATAGAGGATGCGGAAGCCTTGCAATGTTGGAATTGTGATTTTGAATGGATACTCGAAGGCTGTGATTGGACGGATTTAGAAAATGCTAATATGGTAAAAGGTAAACAAAAGGAAGAGGATGGCTCTTTGGATGCGTAAAACAGGAAAGAATATCACTTGTGAATGTCCACACTGCAAGACTAAATTACAGATATACGCTTGGAACAGTGAAGCCTGTTTATGTATTAAATGCAGAAAACCATTTAATTTATCAGAGGCTTTAAATCTTGCGGTGATAACAAAATGACTATTAAAGAACGATTGTATAGCAAGGCATTAAGGCGAGAACTTGAAGATAAATATGATGATGGTAGATATGGTGAAAATTGTAGAGCATGTGGGGCACATCCTGTAATATCAGAGGGCATATTGATCTATAAGCATTCTAGGCGATGCCCCACCGGACAACTTGAAAGGATTTTATCTATATGACCGATCCCAAACTCGTAGTAAGTCAAGATTCCTGGAATGATATGAAACCTGAATTACAAGCCAGGATAACTTACGAAACTGTAATTTCCTTACGAGATGAAATTATTGAATTAAGGAAAACAATTAATAAACCTATTGAGTGCCCTATGGAGCCACGAATTAAATCACTTGAAAAACACAAACTTGTTAAAACAATCTTGACCATATGTAGTGGTTTTGCGGGAGGGTTTGGAGGTTCTCACATACCAAAATGAAAACCATACACGAACAATTAAGCAATGTCGAATTTGAGATGTCAAACCTTACCATGTTTATTACTCAGTGCATGGAACAATTACACATCAAAATGTTGGAATACCACGAATTACAAAGGCAGTTGTATATTAAAGATGGCTTAGAAAAAGCGCAAGAATATATTGATTCTTTGGATTAAAATAATATGAATGGCGCTATACACGTTGCTCTTAGTTCTTATAAGGTATTTCATCTTTGTTGCTCATACGAACATCTCCTTATTGTTTATTAGCCACGCCGCCCTTTCAAATTGAATTTGATCGTACTCTTGCGATGATTTAAAAACCTCTTTAGCCCATTTTAGTTCTTTTTTAAATGCCTTTTTTATCTCTGTAATAAATGCTTTCTCAACGGCATCCCTTTTTTTATAATACTTATAGTTTTTGCTTTCAAAGATGTATCCGTTATGCTCTACCCTATAACGTGGTAGATCACCGTATGACCATACTTCCACGATATACCAATTGCAATCACAGTCTTTATGATGATCCATGCCAACGTATTCATACCACAAAGCAGTAAGTTTTAATATTTCTTCTTTATTCATACAAACATCTCATTTTGAATTTTAGAAGTCCTTAATAAATATGCGTGTTTTTTTAGGATGCGCAAACCCCCCTTGGTAATTAAAAGGAATGTAAGGCATAGTGTAAGTGTAGTCTTTACAATCATTACCCCGAACATTGTTAAGCATCACCCCCTTTTGTGTAATAAGGAAAAACCATTGCCATCGCCCTGTCACTTTTTAGACATTCATCGACATCTTTTATTCCTCAACCTCGATTTCGATTGGAATTACTTTATATTCTGGACACGCTTCTGCCGCATCGTTTTTTTCAACATATAAAGACGTTGATGGAAGCCAGTGTATTTTATCATCACCATAATTGGTACGCATTTTCGTGTCATACCCTATCCACATTATCTTTTTCACCATTCTTCCCCGCCTTACCGGAACTTCAAATTCCGGGCGTGACCAGAAAAGCACTTGATTGCTGTCTGAAAAATAAGCTCCAGTAACGGTAAAAACATACAAAAATTCGTCCTTTTTTGCGTTGTCAGGCATTACTTCTATAGAAAAATAGGCAGTTAGCGCATTCAATATTTTTATAATTTCTCCATTCGTTTCTCCTTTACCGACAAACAGTGGGCTATACACCCGATCCCCAACTTTTGCATTTTCAAATGTTGTTTCCATGTCATTCTCCTTTAAAACAATGGATTTAATTCCTTTTTCCTTTTAAGCCACAATTCACCATATTGCTTGTCTGCGTCCTGCTTTTTGCAATCCCTAATACATTGTATTATTAATTCGGGCAGTTCTTTGATAGTTAAATCTGATACCTTCTTGTTTTCTTCTGTGATTAATTCCCCTCCCTTTGTAATTCTTCCACTACCCTGACAGTTTGGGCATACCTTTTCATCGTCGTGATTCAATAAATTATCATTTATTCCCATTGGTTAAACTCGATTTTAAACCCTCCGGCAAGGGACAACAAGAAAGGAGAAGGGCTTCAAGATCGTCCCCTGCCGGTGATCCATACACTCTAGTATCCCTATTAATAAGTTTTTATTTTCAGTACACATCTAGGATTCTCTTTATCTATGCCTCCAAACTCCGACGATACCCTTTTTATATAATCCACATTATCGTCTCTAAGTATTCCAATTTCCTGAAGGGCATCTTGACTAAACTTATCAATAACACTTATAACATTCGATAGGTCTACCCTCTTTTTACTTGGCCAATACAAAGTATATTCCAACGCAACTGGACCATTAATAAAAGGCTTTGCAAAACAAGCTGAAGTTAAATAATTTAGAACATAACCAGCAAATATTTTCTTGGCTTGATTTAAAACTTGAAAATGCGTATTTCTGTAAATATTCAGATTCAGAGAGAATCTCTTGGATTTTACACGCTTTCTTGGCAAAATTAAATACAACGGCAGATTGATTTGTAACAACACAACATCAACATTCTTTAGTGTTGTCATCAATCAATTCTCCTGAGAATTCTAAATCATAAATCTTAATGCATTTAAAAACAGACGGGGGATCGTTAGTTAAATTATGTAGATCGGCATTCAACAATTTTTGGGATGTATCTCTATCGTGCTTTCTATAAACACCGTCTGGGTCGAGTTCATACTTGAACGTCATTGTTATTTTAGCTTCCATATTCCCCTTTCTAAAAATAGGGCACAGGCAGCCAGCCTTCGACACTTATCTTGTGCATAATCTGCCGTGTAAGGCACCGGTAGATTATCTATTCTCTCGTCTTGTATGACCTGTATTTCAATATAGTATCCTTCACCATCATTTACATATACTTCCTGTGACCCCCTGCCTTCTGGTCTACACAAAGCGGTGTTGATTGCTTTTTTCAAGGCCATCAATCCAACCTTATTCCCAAGTATAATAGCTTCCATGTGGTGTGCATATTGTCCATAGATATGTACTACAGGATATTTCGACATGTATGGTACTTCTTTAGCCATGTTTGTTACCCCTAAAAATAAGGTTGCAGGCGGATGGTATATGCCTTGTTCGGTCTCGACTCCAGAGCCTTTCGAGTGCAAGGTCTTATGTCCAGATATACGTCTCACTTACCTGTGGACTTAACCACAACTTGACCTGTCCGAAAAGTTAATAGGGTTTGCAGGCAGCGCAATTTGCGCTTTTAATTTAGTTACGTTATACAAACGCCTATCAACCTGCAACCCTCGTACAGATTCCATTTAACACCTTCCTTTCTAAAAGTTAAACTGCGGGGAGTGTATAAAGTAATTGTCTGCCGTGAGGTTTTAGCACGTCAGTTTTGGGATCCGCCCCTCCCCGCAGGAAATTATCTAATAGAGACACCAGACGTTTCTTTGATTAAAAGCCCAGGAATTTCTCCATGCTTGATTTTCATAGTTTTTACCCAAGATTTAATCACTCCGAGCTTAAATTCTATAGCTGCCAGTGGTACTTTGCCTACAGTAATTGCTTTAAGAAAATTAATTTCATTGTAAATCTCAACTTCGATTTCTGTTTTCCTGGTAATCCCACCACCGGTTTCTAATTTAGTTGTTTTCTGTATGATAGATGGTATTATAACCGGCTGAAAATATATGTTTTCAGCTTTTTCAATCAAAGATTCGGCCTTTTCAGTATTGCCTTTTTCCTCAGCTTTGACAGCTTGTTTTAATATCTTTTCTTGCTCAATTCTGGCTGCTTCGGCTGCTTCGGCTTCTGCTTTTCTCTGTGTTTCTTTTCTGATTCGTTCTTGTTCGTTCAGGTAGTCAGATATTCCCTTTCTTACGATTGTATCAGCCTCATCAAGCGGTTTTATTTCCTCAGCTTCCCTCTGCGTAATGGTCTTGTGTGCCTTATGGGCAGCCTCTTTTAGTGGTTTAAAATAATCTAGTATTTTACTTTTACAATCCTTAATGTCTTTTGCGAATTGCCCGGCAAACAGGTAACTCTTTTCATCAGTCACGGCAATAGATTGTGCTGATTCTCTCAGGCTTACTGCCTGTCCTTTCAATTGGTTTTCTACAGATTGCCCAGACTCAATCACTGTTTCACTCATATACTTTTTCTCCAATTCTCCAATAAGGTTTCAAATTCTTTTTTCTTCCAGTACCATTCCAGTAATTTGCGAAACAGAGGCCATGCTTGTTTCTTTTCTGCATTGTGTACCCTGTATCCGCCATCAAGGCTAAATTCCACAACTATTTTTCTCTTTGGCAGGAAGTCTGAAATTAATCCAGCATAACCAGCCAATCTGAGCGGGTCACAAAGGGGATCGTATTTGCGTAGCTTCCAGTCGTAAATAGTATCTTTTGTTACAAGGTCGGGCTTGCCGCAGTATTCCAATTTCTCGTTACAGAAGGGGTGTTCTATTGCAATTGACGTGGGTAGCGGTAAGCCCTCAAATTCATCCTCTAGCCAAAATTCGCGAAATTGCTTAAAAGGTATAATCAAGACTTCGTCAATGGAATCCTCGTCTAAATCATTATTAAGAAACAACCGGATACATTCATGGAACGCATTCCCTAAATCCTTCTTATATTCAAGCTTGCCGGGATGCGCTTTTGAATAATCCATTGAAAGCGGTTCGACAATATTTGAAACCGATGGGATTATCTTTCCATTGAGCGTGTGAATCCTTGTGTCTTCGTTATAGATAAAGTCTGCCATTATACCCCTGCCTCCATAGCGGCCTGTTCAGCAAGCTTGCTCAAATCTTTATCCATTTTTTTATTTTCGCCCTGTGGCATTTCTGTTGTTTGCGCAGTGGCTTCTAGCTTTTTTTTCTCTGATTTAGACCTTGGCATTTTCGGTTTTTGGTCTCCGGCTGTACTTTCCCCTGTTTCATTATCAACATATTCGTATGTTCCGTCTTGTTTTATTACAGACTGATCGGTCTCTAGGGCTTTTTGCATATCAATAGATAGTATACCCCATTTACCTAACAGCCGTTTTACGACTGTTTTCAAAGCCATAACATCAAAATCTTGCTGCCATTTACTGTATGGTTTATCGTAAGATTTTGAATACTTTTTACCATGTTTCTCGCATTCTTCTTTAGTCATGTAGCAATATTTTTCAAATCCGTTTAAGAGCTTAAAATATGCTACATAGCCGATTATTTTATCCGACTTCTTGCTTTCATGGGATAGAGCTATCTCTCCTGTAAAAGGGTTTATACCTAATAATTCGCCCTCACAGACGGGCGATACATTAAGCGTTTGATATTTCCCTGTCCTCTGTGCCAACTGGACAAACCCTTTCCACCCCATTTGGAATTGAGCAATCGGCTTCCCCTCTTTTTTGTAAGGCACTATGAAGGCAAATCCAAGAGAAGGATTAATCGGCAAGTCTAGGGATGCCGCAATGGCCGCTGCCGATATTACGCTCAGTGGTTCGGCATTTTTCAATTCTGCATTCAAATTAACTGCGCTTAAAATGCTAGACATAAAACCAGGTGCCTTTTTACCCAAAATGTCCTCAAACTTTTTCTTAATATTTACACTTCCAAGCAGTGCAGGTAAACTATTTTTTAATTCCATTTCGTTACTCAATGTATTACTCCTTTCCTGTCGCTTACTTTGTCAGGTGGGTTTTTTTTATATAAAGTCACTGACTCTAAATGTCCAAACTGAGCACTTATCCGTATTTCATTAAATACACCTGGAAATTTTATTACTGCCCACTCTAAAATAATTTCTTCAGTCTCTTTTTCATCTAACTTCAATTCCAATTTCATTCTCCTTTCAGAGTGTTAAATACCCGAAGGCATTCGTCTTTGTCTATTGACACAAAAGCAACATTATCTGGATACCACTTCCAGTTATTAACTATTCTATAAACTGGGATTATCTGAGAGCTATTTCTACCATCGACTACCTCTAACCAATATCCTTGATGTATTTTGGGCAGAAATAAGCACGTAACAAAACAACAACATATTATAACAATTATACTCACAACCACTACTTTAAAATAATCTACAAAATTATTCACGATCATTCTCCTTTTAAAAACCGACAGGCTTTTGCCCAAATATTCATTTATTATTTCTCCTTCTTACTCATAGTTTACCCGTCCACAACATTGCTACCTCTTTCAGAATCTGTATTTACCAATCTACTTAGTGCCTTTTCCGCTTTTCGCATGTCATTTTCTGTTTTTTCTAATTCCTTGCCATCCTTTCAAACTATCTCTAAGACTTTTGTATTCTTTCAATCTTTCCAAGTGCTTGTCGGTGTAAACTAATTTGCCGTTTTTCCCCTTCTTGGGCTTAATAATTCCCCGACGTGTCCATTGGCATATTAGATGCGGCTGGCTAGGGATTCCCAATTCAATCATTAGGTCTGTTTTATTGTATATTTTCAATGCTTTCTCCATAAACGATTACCTCCATAGAGGATTTCTATTTTTTACAATCCTAAATAAATCCCAAAATGCTTGCTGCTCAATCTTCAAGTATTCAGCCAATGCTGGTTGCTCAATCTTCAAGTATTCAGCCAATGCTTGCTGCTCAATCTTCAAGTATTCAGCCAATGCTGGTTGCTCAATCTTCAAGTATTCAGCCAATGCTGGTTGCTCAATCTTCGAGTATTCAGCCCATGCTGGTTGCTCAATCTTCAAGTATTCAGCCCATGCTGGTTGCCTAATCTTCGAGTATTCAGCCCATGCTGGTTGCTCAATCTTCAAGTATTCAGCCAATGCTTGCTGCTCAATCTTCGAGTATTCAGCCCATGCTTGCTGCTGAAGCAGTCCTTTCTCAGTTCCCAGCCCCCTAAATTTACCCGCTTTAATATCCGCTACGATTTCTTTCGGGAAATTATTTGGAGAAGAGAAATCGGTACACTCTTTATCTTCTCCGCCCATGAATTCGGCATAGTAAAATCTTATTGCATTATGTCCAATTAAATCTTCTTTGCTTTTGCAATAATCCCTTAATTCTTTTCCACGCCTAGTCCGATATATATCGTGATATGTGAGGTAGTACACATTCCCGTTTTTTTCGATCCAGCTTATGAATTCACACATTGTTGATTCTCCTTATATTGTTATTGTTTAACTATAATACATCATAACAATATGATTGTCAACATAAATAACTAATTTATTTTCACGACACCCCGAATGCAAGGATATACAAGGCTTTCCAGGATATAAATATTTTCTACTTGTAATTGATAATTTTATATTGTATGATTATTGAGCAACATATTGCGCAAGGCTGTCCGGGTTTATTATCCCAACTTACCGGGCAGCCTTGATTTTTCTTTTATGAGCCAGTACATGAAAATAGGATTGTTTGACATAGACTCAAAATTGCCAAACCTGGCACTTATGAAAATATCAACATATCATAAAAGCAACGGGGATCAAGTTGAAATAACAACTCCAATTTTCGCTAATCACAACAAATATTATGCTTCCAAAATATTCAAATTTTCCGACATGCCGTTACTTCCTAAAAATAATATAATCGGCGGCACAGGTTATCGGGTAGAATCAAAGCTACCCGCGGAAATAGAAGCTTGCCAGCCTGATTATAAATTGTATCCACATTTTGGAACGACTTGGATTCTGAACTGACCTTGTGCGATGATTGCAAAAAGCGTGAGGAAAACTATTGACAAAATAATTTACTATGTTAATATATTGTTAATTACTACAAGTTAACATATTATTAACAGGAGTATAAATTATGTATGCAAGAGTGTATGAGCAGATATTTAGTTCATCGATCATGGAAGAGGATTTAGAAACTCGTTATATTTGGTTTTGTATGTTAACTTTATCCGATAGAGATGGATTTGTGGATATTACAATACCCGCGATTGCAAGGCGAATTAATTTGCAAGAAGAAGTTGTAGGTAAGGCAATTGACAAATTTATGATGCCTGACCCTTCCAGTCGCACAGATACACAAGAGGGTAGAAGATTAGAAAAAATAAGAGAGTCTTTTGGCTGGAAGATAATTAACTATATACATTATAGAGATTTACGAAACGAGGAAAACCGAAGAGAATATATGCGGGAGTATATGAGAGACAAAAGAAGTGTTAACAAAAAAGTTAACAGTAATGTTAACAAGTTAACTGTTAGCACTTGTAAACCTCCGTTAGCCACTACAGCTACAGCTACAGCTACAGCTACAGCTACAAAAGACACTATGTGTGTGCGTTTCGATGCAATCTGGAAAACATATCCAAGTAGAGTAGGCAAGAAAGCAGCGTATAAACATTTTAAAATATCTGTTAAAACAGAAGAAGATTATAACAACCTACAAAAAGCGTTAAATAATTACAAATCATCTGATAGAGTTAAAAGAGGAATATTACAGAACGGCTCCACATGGTTTAATAATTGGAAAGACTGGATTGAATATCAGGAGGCCAAGAAGAAGATTGAGACAACTGAAGAACGTGACAGGCGTATGTACGAGGAAATGAAAGATAGCTTTTGATGGAATAAGCATATCACGTTTTTTCAAAGAATTCTTCCGGAATTCTTACTTTTTTCTTATTATTTGATAATTAATCGATATCCACCTTTGTTGTATGCAGTAGGAGGTAAAATTGATGGAAATGACGGAAGTAATCAAGCAGGTTAATAGATTGTACGATAATTATAACGCTGATACACAACAAGAAATAAGGTCTACTAAGATTGAGTTTTTAAATCGTGAACTATCAAAATATAATACTAAAGCTTTTATCATTGCTTGCGACAATATCCTTGCAGACGAAAATATAAAGAAATTTCCATCTCTCTCGATGATAAAAAACTATATCCCGCGGGGTGATAGCAAGGAAACCCAGGAATATTGCGATAAATGTGAGCGTACAGGGTATTATAATGTATGGCAATACCGGGAATCAATTGGTAAGTATTATGATTTTGCTTATCGTTGCCCTTGCAATAATACCACCATGCAGAATATACCGATACTTGATGCTGAGATGATACCAGTCAGGGCACATAATCCATTTCCGCCGAGCGATACCAGGCATAAGGAATATAATTCAAAAAAAGAGAATTGGGATTATAGAAGACTAGATAGTGAATCGTTTAAAGCGTTAGCGCATTCACACAAGATGAAAAATGTATTAAAATTGGTAAATCAGGAGGCTTAAATCAATTTAATGGGAGGGTGAAAATTGTGGAAGATAAATTAAAAATACTAAACAAGGAAACGATAAGCTTGGCTTTAATTGAGAATTTCGATTTTTCACACCAGATGCTTATTGAAATTGTAGAAACGGTCTGGAATGCAGAAAATAATACGAGCGACACCAGTGATATTCACAATGCCATTTAATGCGCATAGAATTGCTAAAATAAGGAAAATCCTGAATAATTTTACTATTAAATTATCTCACGCTGATGTTTTGGCGTTGATATTGGAGGCAGATAGACTAAAAAATGCGTCCCAGGCGAAACGAGATGCCCATAGGACGCATTTGGATTGATTTGATGTGGTCTAGGTCGATGCCAGTTTTAACAATCTATCGGTAAACCTATCATAAGTATCTGATAAATCAGGTTTTGGGAATGTAATGCTAACCCAGGGTTTAACGAGGCGCCACTCTGATGGAAATTCGTACACTTCCCAAATGTCGGTATCAAATAGTATTATTCGGTTGTAAATCATGGTTGCCCTCCAAAATATCCCACACTCTTGAGCAGATATAACTCTCTTCATTGTTACGCCAGGCCGGTTCATCGTGCCACTTATGCCATGTGGCATTATATGCTTTAATTATTGCTTCGTCTGTGTAATATTTTATACCCGGAAAATGTTTTTTAATAGAGTTGATTACCTTACGGGTATTTGTTGTCTTGCTCCAAGGCACTTCAACCCACATGATTTTATTCATTTTTCCACCTCCAATTCTAAATAACCAACCGACCACCAGCTATCAACTTTCACAATATCCTCGACCCATTCACCGGTATAAACTTTAACTTCCTTTTCCTCCGGACACTGCTTATCAATCTCTTCCCAAACCGTCCACCAACAAGCGGCTAGGATCGCAAATCCCATAATTACCGACCATATCCACCAATTGAGATAGTCTTTATTCATTGATTTTATTCCTTTCTTTAAGTTATCAATCCATCATCCCTAAACGATTTATGTTCTTCTGCGCCGTTTGCTATGATTATATGATCCAGTAATTTTATGCCTATAATGTCCCCCGCTTTTACAAGTCTCTCCGTTATCAGCATATCTTCTCTTGATGGTTCTGCGTCCCCTCCTGGATGGTTATGTACGATGAAAATAGATGCTACGCCCTTGAGGATAGCAAACCGGAAAGTCTCTCTTGGATGCACAATGCCTGATGTAAGGCTACCTATCGAAACCAGCTCAATGTATTGTATTACATTTTTAACGTTAGTTCCTAAAACCCAAAAATGTTCTTTTTGCTGGTTAAATTCCGATTCCTTGCTGAGTATGGTTCGCATTATTTCGGCAACGTCGCCCGAATTTTGTAGTCTTTTTTTATGTCCGGTTATTATCATGTTTCTTTTTCCTTTCAAATTTGTATCTCCCCTATAATCCTGTAGATCGCTTTGCTTTTGTCTTCTTTCGCCCATCTGCGTAATTGTCTGATACGTCTTAGTGATAATTCACGAATTACCCCTAGACGTATCACCTAACTGAAAAGCCTTGTATTTACTTGATATTGCTCTTTGCGGTTGGATAATCCATACCACAATATCCAGCCCCCATCAACTCCCACTGCGCCAATTCACTATTATATTTTTCTATCGCTTTCATTTTTTTACCCTCCAAAAAGTTTTTATCTTGTTTCGCCTCAGTTATTTTGCAAATGCTAAAATCTTATCTTTCCATTCGTTTAAAAATTCCTGATCTTCAAAAATTGCGGTTTCTTGCCATTCTTTTATTGTTTTTAGGCGACATCCTGCTTGGATATACCCTTCTTGTTTGAATATCAGGATATCGTATTTTAGTACGAGTTGGATCGGAGTTTCCAAAATTTTAAAAACTCCATAGTCAGCCCCGAAAAGGTCAGCCCTGGAAAGGTCAGCCCCGGAAAGGTCAGCCCCGGAAAGGTCAGCCCTGGAAAGGTTAGCCCTGGAAAGGTCAGCCCTGGAAAGGTTAGCCCCGGAAAGGTTAGCCTCGAAAAGGTTAGCCCTGGAAAGGTTAGCCTCGAAAAGGTTAGCCCTGGAAAGGTTAGCCCTGGAAAGGTTAGCCCCGGAAAGGTTAGCCC
>Ga0208957_1000309_pt1 | contig 42685 bp, 51 predicted proteins | sample RifOxyA1_FD_184029 | JGI IMG/M metagenome (GOLD analysis project Ga0208957, IMG submission 184029) | Groundwater microbial communities from Rifle, Colorado - Rifle Oxygen_injection A1 (SPAdes) | ecosystem: Environmental > Aquatic > Deep subsurface > Groundwater | place: Rifle, Colorado, United... | reverse complement strand
TTGAGATAACGTCTTGAGACGATGTGGGCACATTGTAAGTTGTATTGACTCCCGCAGTTTTCACATTTACCTTTCGATCTTATTATTAGACTAAACCAATGATCGGCTTGTTTCTTGCCGACTTTCGGTTTCTTCTTTAGTTTGGGCATCTGGCATGAATAGAAAATCCCACAATTGATAAGTATTTCTTACGTCAAACTTAGAAGGTATGTCTGCGGATTTGTTGATAACAGCTTGTTCTATGTCTTCGTAAGGTATGGTCATAATTTCACCGTCACATTCTATTTGTAACTTTTCCTTTTTGCCAATGGCTTTTTGGCATTGATACGATCTGAGAGTTGCCAAACCTTTATACAGCCGTTGCAGATGGATTGTCATTTTCTAACCTTACACTTTGAACACATTTCAATATATTCGTGCTGGCAATCTTCATGTACTTTAGGTTTTGTTAGATGCTTGCGAACTACTTGGTTCCATGAGATCTGTTTGCCTTCTGGTAGCATATCAACTGTATCGAACTTAGAGGCGAATGTTACAGCATATTCTATGGTTCGTGCGCTTTTGTTGAGAGATGCCGCAAGTCTTGCGACAAGTCCATCACCATATTTATTATCCTGTTCAACTATATGTTTGCCCAGTGCATGATAGCCTTCGATTAACGCCCATCTTGAAGTAAATTCTGCTTCAACCAGTATGTCCTTACATTCTTCAACAAAACTATTATATGAGGTTAAATTCATTGTTTCTCAAATTTATCAAGTATGGCATCAATCTCTTTCATGTCCTTAAAGATTCTTCTGCCTGTAGGCAGTTTCCTGAATGTAACCAAACCCTTAGCTTCGTACCTAAGCCATGATTTAAGGGAAGCGGGTAAACCACGTTGCCTTGCCCTTTGCCTAAATGCGCCAAACTGTAAAAAGCTCATAATAGAATTAAAATTAAAATAATAGTTAAAATTAAATGTGTACCAAACCATGCTAACATTTCAGAAGCGGGCACAACCCCAAAAAGGCTAAAAATCCATAATAATAATAGGACTCCTATCACGTCTTACCTTCCCAATCTTTACCTTCCATAATATATTTGACCCAATCTTCCATTAAGTCTACCATTTCATCTGTTAATTCAACTAAACCTAACTGGGCAATAACGGCAGTTGCGACACCATGGCGCACTTTGCCTTCGGCTATTGCGTCCCAATCTGGCGACTCTGTTTTGCTAACTGGTTTTTCATCTTCCATTAATTTTTTGTCCAGTGGTTCCTGATCATCCAGCGGAACTGATAACAGGTTGTGGATTGTTTTAATGGTGTAGTCTACATTTACACCTTTTTCATTTGTAAACGATCCGCTAAAATCGGAAACTTTTACATTATAACTTTGCCCCACCTTAAGTCGGTTGTATAATCCTTCTTCATAGACTCGGAACTTTTGCTTGTTATTGTCTACCACTTCAAAGTAAGTTTTGCCTTTACTTGTGGTTTTTTTGCCGTTTAAGGAAAGCGGATATATAGTTATTTCGTAAGGGTCGTCCATTTTTGCTCCTTGTTTTGTAAACTCATCCAGCAATCATTGCATAATTTCATATCATTTAACCTAAACCCGCAACTTGAGCAAAGAGGAGTAATTGTGCCATTTATTGTGTAACATTGTTCACACATCTCAAAAACCTTTTTGTCAAAATGATTATTAAAGTCATATGTGCAAGCGATATTCATACTTTTTTGTTTTGCATAGTTGTAAGTCTTTTACCTCTAATAATCCCAATAATAAACCAGATTTTGAATTTCCAAGTTACGTCTTTAAAATCTATTATAGAAAGATTTATGTTTTTAGCTTTCATAATGGGTATAATCACCTAAACAGGTAAAATCCCCGCAGGTTATACATTTAACAGGATAACCCATTTCATAGAGTAGTCTGTTAGTTTCGAGGTTCTCGGCTTCAGCCTTGCGCCTGTCCAGCTCTATTATGTCGTTTATCATATCAAAGTAGGGATTGTTGCTCATATTATTTATTTATATCACACTTGTCCGCTTTTGTCAATCTATGTATATTTAACACGCTCTGTTTTGCTAACAAAAATAGTATTCAGCCATGTCATTAGACATACAAGAAACGCACGACCACGCTGGTACACCATAGGTATCTTTTGGGGATTCAATAGTTCTAATCTGGTAACACACTTTATACTTGCCGCAATATTCACACTTGCCCCAACTGCGCTTTTGTGAATAGATACTGTAATGCCGTTTTGTTAAAGGTATTCTAATCTTCATGTTCACAATCCCCACATTCGCAACAACCACAGTTGTCGCACAGTTTTAGGTATTATAAATATCTCAACAAAAAATATTCCTGCTTGTATAACTCCAATTAGATTTTGCTCGTCCATAGCTTAATTGGCTACCTCATGGGCTTTGAACTCATGAGGCATCCTCAAAGCCATCAAACAAAATCAAATCTTATTATCTCCCAGCCATTATACATATTTTCAACTTGCTTAAAAGTAAAGTAGGTCTTACTTGTTAACACTTTGAAATTATCACCTCGATAAGTTGTATTCCTTATTATCCACTGATATTTCATTTATTTTCACCTCCTCCCAATTCAATTACCGCAACAATAACAAACCCCAGCCAGAGTAAGGCGAATAGATAATAACTAAGGTCGTTTAGGATTAGGTTAAGCATTTAATTTTTGTACCACTTACATTTTGGATTGATACACCAATACTCAGAAATCTCATTCCATAATCCTAGTGCTTTGCCTATCGGGTCTTTGATTTTCTTTTTGATTACAAGTGTGAACTGTTTGCATTGTTCACACTGTTTTGGTTTATTTTTCATATTTTATCCCCTCAAGCCTTGGGTCAAATTGAGGCTTATTGACTTATTAGTCTATAATTTATTGTGTACTAAGCAATAAGCCTATGTTGATTATTCCACAATTGTATATAATTGTCAATAGAGTAAAATAACTATAGGTATATAGTTGTCTATAGATATTTAGGCATAATTCCATATTTGTATATAGTTGAAGGATTGTACCTTAGCCCTTTTTAAAATGCTTTAAAAAGGCAATAAAAGGCTTGTATTTTCTTGACAAGTGTGATATTGTATTTATGTTGAGTCGCCAGCCCCTTTGTGGGTGTTGGAAATAGGGCGATTCAACACCAGCACTCACTAAGGGGCTTTTTTATGGTATTTATTAAAGTTGGCGCACAATTAATGATTAAAGCTTTAAGAAGCAAGTATGGTAAAGAGTTTGTTTCAAAACTTGCCAAATCTGCAATTAAAAGAGAATACCAAAAGATTATTACAAATAAAATAAGGTTTAAAAAATGAGCTTTATGATACATGTTTCCCCAGAAGAAGAAGAATTATTAAAAAAGGCGTGGACCGCATACGATTGGAGTATGTTAAAATTTAATAGCAAACTGCGTTTTCTTTTTCAAGGCTGGGCATTAAGATTTAAACAGGATATTAAAACTGTAAAAGACATAGGAAATTATGCAACCGAGCAACTCCAAAAACGTGCAGAATATAAAAAGAATAAATTCATTAATTCTTTGGTAGATTAAACAACCACTAAAGAGTTGGGCTACGGCTTGAGACTAGAGAATGGCAGGCGTGGTTAACGTGACGCCAAAGAATTAGATTCAACTTGTTTCTTTTTCTTTCTTTTTACCCTTTTTCTTTCTTTTTCTTTTGAAAACAGTTTGCGTTATACTGTTATATAAAGTTTTAATTATTATTAAATGCCTAAGTTAAAAAGACCAAGTATTAAACAAAAAAAGTTTATATCCAACTTACTTGAAACTGGGAACCAAACTCAGTCTGCCCTAGAAGCTTATAATACAAAATCATTGGGTTCTGCTAAAAAACTAGCTAACCAAGCGATGAGAAACCCAATGGTTGTTGAAGAGATAGACAAAGCACTTAAAAAAAACAACATCACTTTAGAAGGACAAACCGAACGTTTGAAAGAAATAGCAGTTGACTGGATGCCTGACAAAATCTCCAGTGATACGGTACTCAAGGCCAACATAGAACTTATTAAGTTATTAAAAGGTTACCCAGACAAAGTGATTAAGCATGATTCAAGAACTATTAAAGTTAATATTAATAGTAAAACATATGAGGATCTGATCGCTCTAAACAAGGTTAAACAAGAAGAGATAGCAGATATTGTAAACAGCACATAGCACTACTAGGCATAAAGCATAACAATCAATGATGTGGATGTTAACAATTAGCCTCAGGTGATACAGTTTGACCCAGCTAATGATATAGTTAAGTCGGTAAGGTAAGTACCCCTATACCACCCGATTGTATTTTTAAAAATAGTTGAGTAACCCTCTTTTATATACAGTTTAATTTTTTACACGCATTATATTTTTTATAGTAATTTTTAAACTATAGGGAAGTGTGATACAGTATTTAAAATGTTAGATCCCCGTAAAAAGAAGATTTATGAGACCCGTGAGTTTTTGGAGGAAACTGGGCAGGAATCTGAAGATAAAGCCCGTAAGGTTGTACAGCAGTATTTTAAAGCCGAACAGTTAAAAGAGTTAAGCCAAAGGGAGTATTTTCTTGAGAAGTTGGATAGCAGAAGGAAGTACAACGATTATAACAGGTTGTGTGCGCAGATAACTCTGTTTTATTTGGAAGAGCAGGATTTTCCAGGGAAACTCAGGTTTAAGGTGCAGTACGACACTAAGGGAGTGTTATTGTTTGTGTCATTTGGCAGGAAGATCTTCCAGAGGGCATTCAGGGCGGTTAGGGAACCGCTTTACGATTTGAATGCCTGTCAGGTGTTCGCCTTTTCCGTTGGGGATATAATTACAAAACATGGATCAACCCCTAAATCCGAATAAAAGGAAGTTAATAGAAGCCGTAACTCAGGCAGACGAGACCCTAAATGCTCTTTTGAGGGAAAAGTGTACAAAAAACCTCTTTGCTTTTAACAAATTCATTCTTCAGGCGGATAAAGGGGATGATAAGTTTGTTAATCTTGGTGAAGTTCATAAATTAATGTGCAACTTCGTAACCGACGAAAGAACTAAGAAGAAACTGCTTTTAATCCCCAGAAACCACTTAAAGACCAAGCTCATATCGGTAGGTTATTCCCTTTATAGGATTTACAACGATCCTAAGGTTAGGATTCTTGTTTACTCTGCTACTTGGCAGATGGCGGTTGACATTATTTCCCAGATCCAGAGTCAAATGATTAAAAATGAAAGATTGCTTTCATTGTTTGGTAATTTCCAGTCTGATTCCAAGGAATGGTCGGCTTCCAGACTTAGATTATCGGTCAATGAAAAGCGGGAACCGACTGTTACTGCGGCTGGCATTGACAACAACCTTGTAGGCGGGCATTACGATCTGATTATTTTTGATGATGTCCAGAACAGGGATAACATTGCAACTGGAGAACAGATCATTAAAGTCAGACAACGATACAACGACTCTTTAGACCTTTTGGAACCAGGCGGGCAGATTATTGTTATCGGAACAAGATGGCATGATGCCGACCTTTACGGCTGGATTCTCGACCCTTCAAGCGGGGTTAAGGAAAGTTACGATACCATGGTTATGCGTGCTTACAACGGCAATATTGAAAACGGTGAGGGTTTTGACCCACTTTGGCCTGGTAAGTTTTCTTTAAAAGAATTCCAAAAGCGTTTGGCTTCACAGGGCTGGAGCCACTTTTCCGCGCAGTATTTAAATGATCCAGTCCCAGAAGCAACGGCTATTTTCAAAAGAAGCCAGTTTACTTATTATGAACCAGAAGACTTAAGAGGTAAACTCTTAACCCGTTTTATGACCATAGACCCTGCGATTTCTCAGGAAAGAACGGCAGATTTTACCGCCATGGTAGTAGTCGGGGTTGATGAACAGAATTACTTATGGATTATGGATATACTACGGGAAAAATTGCTTCCCCATGAGATTATTAACAGGATTTTTGAAATGAAGGAAAAATGGAACTTATCGGACATTGCCATAGAGACGGTTACCTACCAGAAGACTTTGGCGTATACTTTAAGGGAACAGATGAGAATTAGAAAAAAATACTTCCATATTACGGAATTAAACCCACAGAACCGTAGTAAAGACGAACGGATTAAAGGACTTCAGCCTCTTTATGAGAATGGGAAGATTATTCATAATAAATATTTAACCAATAACTACTTTTTGGAGGATGAGTTGACAAGATACCCGTTCGCCAAGCATGATGACGTAGTTGACGCTTTAAGTTATATGTTGGATATAATTTATCCAGCCAGACAAAAAATAACATCGCCTGGTAAAAAAAGGTATCTTTACGCATAAATGGCCTACGACAAACCCGATAAAACAGAACGATTGGCAGGACCTTACGATCCAGTGGGAGCGGAAAAAGAAGCTCGTGACTGGGTTTACAAGAGAAAAATTGCCATGGAAAATTCCGAGGCAAGACAGCGGGCTATTAAAAATGCCCAGAAGTGGCGCAGACAATGGGAAATGTTCCGCAGAGTTAAAGACAAAGACGATTGGCAATCAAACCACGTTGTTCCCTTAACACTGGCGATAGTTGAAACCGTACTTTCTGAGGTAATTGATAAATCCCCCAAACCTTTAATTCTACCCCGTTCTTCAGAAGATGCCCCCAAAGCCAGAATAATGGAGCACGTTTTTAACTATACATGGGATGTAGCAGACGGCGACATTCAACTTTATGATGTTTTAAAAGATGCTTTTATTTTAGGAACGGGAATTGCCCAAGAATACTATTGGAAGGAACCTAGAAAGGTTTTTACCTCCGAGGACAAAGAAGAACTGATTACGGATTTTGATGATGTTTACATGGAAGCGGTTAAGTTTGAAGATTTCTTCCCAGACGAAAAAGGCAGAGGTTTTACTGGTCCTTACCAACTGAGAGATTGTATCCGCAGATACATTATGGATTTGGATGATTTCCGCCTGTTTTTTCAGGGACCGACGTTCGATCCTTTAAAAAACGCCAAATATGTTGTTCCAGGGGGAGAAATTGATTACTATGAGGAATTTAAACCTCCAGAAGGATTTGATAAAAGCAGGGAAGTTGAAGTTTTATGGTACTGGAGTCGAAAACCCCAAGACGCATTATATATAGTAGCAAACGGGGTTCTTTTGGTTAAAGGTCCGAATCCCTACAAACACAAGCAATTACCCTTCGCCAGAGCGGTTGATGTCAAACGTCCCCATGATTTCTACGGGAAAGGAGAAGCCGAACTTCTTGAGTCCATAACGGATGAGTCTAACATCTTCAGACAGATGATTATTGATCGAAACCACCTTGATATAGACAAAATGTTTATTGTTTCACCCAATTTGAATCTATCAGATGAGGATTTGATAGCCCGACCCCACGGTGCGATCCCTTCGGATGATGTCAATGCCGCCAAACCTATTGAATACGGTGATATTCCTCGTTCGGTTGAGCTTTCTTTGAAACATTTGGAGGACGATTCGGTTATTGCAACTGGTGTTAACCCCAGGGCACAGGCACTTCCTTCCGCAGGAACCGCTACAGAAGCCGCTATTATAAAGGAAAGCACTTTAAAGCGAATCAGACTGAAGATGAGATTAATCGAAAAGGAGTTTTTGACCCAAATCGGCAGGTTGAGGGTGGCAAACATCCTTCAATATTATAGTCAGCCCAAATTAGAGAAGATTGTCGGTAAACAAATGACTGATGAGTTTAAAGTTCAGCTTTCTAACATGGAAGCACAGGGGTTGATTGAGACAATAGACGGTGAAAAGTTCAAAAAGCAGTTCAGACAGATTAGAATACCCGAAAAAGAGATTATTTTTGACGAAAAAGGCATTACCAAGGAACAAACCAAGGCAGGAGTGAGCTTTTTTGAACTAAAACCCGAATATTTCATGCCAGTTGCTTCAGGAGGGTATGATATTCGTTTTGAAGCGGGTTCTACCCTGCCAGTTTCCAAAAGTCTGATGAAAACCGAGGCAAATGAGATGTTTGACCGACTTTCACAGATTGCCTTGGCGATTCCAGGTTCTTATGACATTATAAAGTTGGGTGATGACATAATTCTTGCCAATGATAAAAATCCAGCCGACTTTAAGAGCGAAGAGGAAAAAGACAATAACGCAAGACTTGCGCTTTTACTGGACTTGGCTAATTTGGAAAACCAGCAGATTATGCAGGGTAAACCAACCCCTCCGACACCATATTCTTCCCCAGCACATACCCAGATTCACGTCGAGTTTACAAAGAGTGAGGCTTTTCAGGCATTGGGAAGTAATGACCCACGAGTAGACATAATGACCGACCATATTACGGGAGAAGCGATGGCACAAGAACAGAGAGCAGGTGGTGGAATGATGCCAGGTGGTGATATGCAGGCAGCAACAGCCCCAGGCGGATCCCCTGCGGCTTTAGTACCAGGAACCGCACCTAACCCCGCACCCCAAACAACAGGCGGTGCAAACAGAGGACTTTTGAACACCTTGCCAGCGAAGATTCAGGGAGGGGGACAAGTTCCCAGATAAATGCCCGCCAAAAAACCCGTTGTTAAAAAGAAAATCTCCTTTGAAGCCCAAGCCATACTTCGGGAATGTACCGAAAACCAACTGGCTTTTTTAAGTGACGTTTCTTCAAGTAAAAACTTCGATGCGGGGCTTGAGTTGATAAGGAATATGATCGAACGGGAAATGGCTGCGGTTTTTGCCTACTCGGAAGCCGACCCGCCAAAATTAGCCGTTTATAAAGCTCATGCCAGAGGCGGAGTGGGTAAATTAACGGTTTTTATGCATTTAACCAAAGGAGCGGAAGCTGAAAAAGACAGACGGGAGAAGGTGAAGAAACGTGGGTAGAAAGAAAAAGAAAAAGAAAAAAGGAAAGAAAGGAGGAAAATAGATGGCGTATGGTAAAAAATCAGCCCGTAAAGTAAAAAAAGGCAAAACAGGTGAAAAGCACATGATGTCTGGTATGCCTATGATGAAGGGCAAAATGATGATGAAAATGAAAGGCAAAAAATGAACCTCTTTGACCTATTAAAACAACAAGTAGCTAAGCGTACCCCGCTTGAGGATTATTTTGATTTTCTCAAACCCAAATCTATGACTCCTGATGAGATTATGGGGCAACTTGATACTGCAAACCGCAGTAGGATTATGGCAAACCCACAACCGCAGATGTCACCTATTGCTCCTCCAGCCTTGGATCAATTTGCTCCATCAACCCCCCAACAAGATTTAAGATCTTTCACTTCGGCAGCGGGTAACCAGTATCAAATTCCAGCTAACCCAGAGTATGACCAGATGGATATTAGAAGGCTTCTTGAACAATATTTCCCACTTGACCAAGTAGAAAATGCTTTAAAAGTTATTCAGAGTGAATCTGGAGGTGAATGGTGGAAAATAGGAGATGACTACATTATTCCAGGGGATATTTCTGAACAACAAGGTAGCCCAATTCCTTCCTACGGACTATTTCAAATTAGAGGCTTTCCTGGAAGACCCGACAAAGAAACACTTATGAACCCCGAAGAAAATATTAAATATGCTGCTGACCTTTATAAAAGGCGTGGATGGCAACCTTGGCAGAATACAGCGGGTTCATTAGGACTGATAGAATAGTGCTTGACTAATACCTTGGACTGTTGCATAATTGATTAGTGGAAAAGATCTGTATAGTTTGTGCCAGAAGATTCTTCATTTCTTCTAAGGAATCTATTGAGAGAAGAAAACGGAGAGAATATTGTTCTTTGGCTTGTTATCACAAAACTGATGTCCATTTGAAGACGAGATTTCAGGCAGGGCATGAGGGGATGAAATTGTCGAATAATCCAAGCTGGAGAGGTGGCCGAAGGGTTGATGATAAAGGATATGTGAGAATTAGTATTGGTAAACGAAAATGGGCATATGAACACAGATTAGTAGTATCAAAGGACATTGGTCGTAAATTGATGAGAAAAGAACAAATACATCACTTAGATGGTGATAAAGCAAATAATGATATTTCAAATCTTGTGTTAATAGAAAATGTGAGTTTGCATATAAAACTTTATCATGGAAAAAATGAACCTTGGACTACGGCACAAGAAATGGGATTGTGAGGTGATTGATTTGGCAAAACCAAACAGTAAAGCAAAATTAGGTTCAGGAGGTAGATTTGCAGCAGTTGCAAAAGCAGCAGGTGGTGGTAAAAAAGGTGCAGCGATTGCAGCAATAGCGGGACGCAAGAAGTACGGTGCTAAGAAGATGGTAAAGTGGGCAGCGGCTGGAAGAAAAAAGAAGTAACTTGACAAAAAAGTAAATACGTCTGATACTATAGGAAATGGCAGACGAACCGCAAGTAACACCGCAGACTGAGACTCCAAAAACCGAAGACCCAAAAACTGAAGTACCAGAAGCAAAAGGTACTCCAACAATTTCCACTAAAGATATAGAAGGCAAAACCCCAGATGAGATAGTTAAGTTTGTTTCAGAGCAATCCGAGAAACATGGTGTAACAAAAAAACAACTTGAAGATTACGAAAACTACATTAAACAGGTAAAACCATATCTGGATGTTATAACGGAAGATGAAGTTCTAACCAAACAAGTGGAAGATGCCTATAAGAAGAAGTTTAATATTCAGCAGGAAGATAAAAAGGATACCAAACCCCCAGACGATACCAGAAAAGCGGTTGAAAATAGCATAGTTTCTGCTTTTGAGACTTCTCATGGACTTGATAAATTAGAAGGTGATACTAAAAAAGACATGAATGTTCGAGTTGGGCAGGAATTAATGGAATTGTTAGACCCAAGTGGAACAAAAAGCTATAATGAGGTTATAAGTGGTGTTTCTTTAGAGAAATTACCTAAATATCTGGAAAAAGCCTACAGTTTAGCCACAATGAACGATACCATTAAAAAAGCTCAGGAATCAGCCCAAGCGGAAGCTAATTCTGGCGCAGCGGGTATTATTTCCTCAGTACCTTCAAATTCACCAGAAGGAACGGATGCAACCCTTACACCTACCGAAAGAGAGCTTGCCAAACGTATGGGTGTTTCTGAGGATAAGTGGCTGGAGAGAAAAAAACAAATCAATAGCAGAAATGAGGGTAGATAAAATTAAATATTTGTACAATCCTATTGAAAACGGTGCGCCAATAGCGAATTTTGTATTCAACTTTAAAAAATATAACCACGATGTGGGTAAAATCTTACAATATGAAGATGAGGAAGCCCAAGCCATACTCGGAACCTATGAATTTTTACAGGATCTTTCCAGAAGTGATGTAGAAAAGAAGCTTGAAGAGTTAAAAAAACCCTTCCCCTGTACATACTGTGATAAATCCTTTCCAGCCGCAATTGCACTTTCTGGCCACATGAGAAGCCACCAAGACGAGGTTAAAGATAAAGAAGAACCACTTGACTCTAATTTAGTACCAGTTGCAGAGGGAGCACCAACCAATATTTTTCAGGGACCTAATGTTGCCCAGATGCAAAGAAAAGCTAACCCCGACCAGCAAGAACAATTGAAAGATGATGAAACTGAAAACAGTGCTTTTTACGGACCAGGTTTTCAGGAAACACACGGAAAATAGCTTTTAGCTTTATTTTGCCCCCCATTTTACTACTTGACAGACATAAAACTGTATAAATTATTATTAGTTTACATATGGCACTTTCGGCAAGTACAGGATTTAGACTATACGGAGGAATTGATGTTGCAAATCAAGTCCTTCTAAAGATTAGAATAGGTAATTCCCAAACCCTTACACACGGAGAGCTTGTTAGAGTTAATACAAGCGGTTTCGTAGTTACCTGCGCAACAGGTGAATCCCCAGCAGGGGTACTGGTAGGGTTTGTAGACGCAAACGGAGTTCCACCTCACACAGCTTTCTGGATTAACAACGCAGGAATTACAATTTCAAATGACGACACAATCGTTACTTCTTCAACAAACACTACACGAACAGACAACTTTATTTACGCACAGATTCAGTATGATCCAGCAGGTACGGCACTTTGGTACAACGACGCAGATGCTGATCTTGCTGCAACAAACCTATTCCAATTCTATGATGTAGCAAGCGGGAATCAGGTAACAGAAGCTACGAGAAGTGATGCAAACGGACAGGTACAATTAGTTTCACTTGACCCTGACAATGACGGAAATGCAAGCAAGGGATTATTTAGGATTAACGAAAGTCAGTTTAATGCAGGGCTTGACACTGCAACAGCTAAGAACGCAGCATAAAGGAGATAAATGTTACTTAAAACAAACATAGGAGATACATTAGAGCCAGGATTCCTGGAGATCTTCCTTGACAACTACAAGGAAACCGAGAGAATCTTTACCGCACTCTTTTCAGTAAAGAGTTCTACCAAGCAGGATGAAAGAATTTCAGCCTTCACAGGCTTTGGTTATCCAGTACCCAAGCCAGAAAATGCCCCGATTACCTACGAAGACCCAATCCAGATGTATGACACCGTATTCACCCACGTTGTTTACGCTAAAGGATTCAAGGTTTCCAGAGAAGCGATTGACGATGACCAATACAACATAATTTCCCGCCTGCCAGGACTTTTGGGCAGATCACTGCGTCGATGGGAAGAAAACTCAGGTTCACTGGTTCTCCAAAGAGCTTTTAACACAAGTTACCAAGGCGGAGATGCAGTACCTTTGGCTTCCACAGTCCACCCACGATCAGATGGTGGGGCAACACAATCAAACGCTTCCGCAACAGGTATTACCTTAACTGAAGCAAACTACGAAACTGCAAGACTGGCAATGAGAAACCAGCTTGATGACAAGGGCATGAAAGTAGATGTTATGCCCAACAAGATTTATGTCCCGATTGCACTTGAGAAGACGGCAAGGATTATATTTGAGAGTAACCTGCGCAGCGGTACGGCAGACAATGATGTAAACTTCTACAAAGGTACACTCCAGATAGTACCTTGGATTTACCTCGACAACACTTCAACCACAGCATGGTTCCTCTGCGACACAGACCAAGCTAACTTCCTCTGGTTCTGGAAAGACCGAGCGGAGTTCAAGAATGACACATCTTTTGAGACAGACGCCTACCTTTATAAGGCACGGGAGAGATTCAGTAACGGTTTCGGAGATTGGCGTGGGTTTTGGGCTAGCGCTGGAGATGGTTTAGCCTATAGTTCTTAATCTTCTACGATAAGCATTTTTCCTATGACTTGGTTTGCAGTACTTCTGTAGTTTTTCACGGCCTTCAACAGGATAAAAAGGCTTCCCGCAATACAAACAATCTAAGATTGGTCTTCTCATTGATGATGACGCCAATTATAACTTAGTGCTTGACACGGGAGCAAATCCAAAGTTTAGACTTATATAAATGCCAGATCCGACAACAAGTTTTAGTAATTTAGCGGGCAGGTTGGAAAGAAGGACAACAGATCCGACTAATCCAGTGGCTGGCGATGAATATCTTAATACCACGTCAATTAACAGTACAACCATACAGGGATATTTACGTTACGATGGGCTTAACTGGAGAGGATTTAGGATTTCACAACAAACCAGTACCAGTACCTCCACTTCTACAAGTACGACCAGCTCAACAAGTACTTCTACAACGACTACGACAACCAGCACAACCACGACTACGACCAGTACAACTACTACATCAACGTCTACGACATCGACAACCAGCTCAACCAGCACAACGAGTACAACAAGCTCAACTAGTACAACTACAAGCACGACAACATCGACGAGTTCAAGTACTAGTACAACAACAACGGTATAGATATGCCTGACAGACAAAGCGGAACACATTTAACGAATTTAATAGGATATGTAAGGCCATTGGCTGCACCGCCTACTGACCCTGTAATAGGTGATGAATACTGGGACACAACAGGACATGGGTGGTGGACTTGGAGCGGTAATAATTGGTTAGGTGCGAATTTTACAAGTACTTCTACGAGTACGAGTACAAGCACAAGTACAAGTACTTCAACGAGTACAACGACAACCAGTACAAGCACAACGACGTCAACAAGTACCAGTTCTAGTACAAGTACAACAACAACAATATAATGCCAGACGCAACAGGAACAAAATTTAGTAACTTAGTAAGAGCCAAACAGTGGATTAACACTGCCAGTGATGCTTTTCCGACAGCCCCACAGACGGGACAGCAATTCATTGATACGGCTAACAACAGACTTTATGTTTACGATACGGGTGCGTGGTATTACGCAAGTTTGATTACTACTACCACAACAAGTACTTCAACTACGACAACTTCCAGTTCAACAAGTACTTCAACTAGTACATCAACGTCCAGCTCGACATCGACAAGTTCGACAAGTACATCGACAACGACAACAATATAATGGCACAAAAACAAACATATTCACTACCGCAACCAGTATGGGAACCTACGGCAAACGGGCAGGGGCATTTATTTGCTACAAGTTCAGTTGAGATTACAGCTCTAAAGTTGGTTTCAGGCGGTGCATCAGGCTTGGTTAAGATCTATGATAGTGCTTCTGCTTCTACAACTAACCTTAGATGGATACTGGATTCATCCACAACATATGACGATAACCAAGTTTTCTCAAACCCACTGTTTTTCAAGAATGGCGTTTATGCCGTAATTGAGCAGGGTGGCAATTTTAATTGTTCGGTTTGTGTAGCTGGTATCCCCAATCAGCTTTAAAATTTGACAACTCGTTAAATTTTGTTCCATACTTAAAATATGGAGGAAGCGCAGGACCCCAAAAGAGTTTGTATTTTTACCACGTTTGCAGATTTTTCCCCCGCTTACAGTTTATGTAGGATAGCCAATGACCAGATTAAGATGCTGGTTTCAAACGGCTACCACCCCACGGTAATAGTTCAGGAAGGTTTTAAGACCGAAAACGCAGGGGCTTTTGGTTTACCCGAAGTAAAACTAGCATATATTCCCAACGTACCCTGCCACAACGAAGTTAAAAAAGATGAAACTTTTGATGAGGATGTAACCAAAACAGAGTTAGCCCTGGAAGCTATTTTAAAGGATATTGACGTAGTTATTTCACACGATGTTATTTACCAAAACGCAGCCCTAAAACATAACTTTGCAGCCCGCAGGATTGCTTCCAAATACCCTAAGATCAAATGGTTGCATTGGATACACTCGGCCACCAGCCCGATTACTTTAAATGCCCTAAGACCCATATTTTCCGATGAATACTTAGAACTTGTTAAAAAACCCTTTCCCAATTCGCTTTATGTTTTCTTTAACCATTATTCGATTCCAAGAATAGCCAATGATTTTGGAGTTTCTGAGGATGTAGTTAGAGTGGTCCACCACCCATCTGACGTTGCGCAAGTATTGGGTTTGACCCCAGACGTTGCGAAATTCATGCGTGATAAGAAGATTTTAGACGCTGATGCGGTTTGTGTTTATCCTTGCCGATTAGATAGAGGTAAACAGGTTGAGATGGCGGTTAAGACGATGGCTATGATTAAAGACTTTAACCTTAAAATTCGGATGATTGTAGTGGATTTCCATTCTACAGGCGGGGATAAGATAACTTACAGGGATGATTTAAAAAATGTAGGTATTGACTGGGGTTTGAATAATGAGGAGTTATTTTTTACTTCAGAGTATAAAGATGAGTGGAGTGTAGAAGTACCTTACGAAGACGCACTGGCCATAATCCGATTATCTAACGTATTTATTATGCCTTCCAAGAGTGAAAGTTATAGTCTAATTACACAGGAAGCAGGTATGAATAAATGTGTGGTAGTTCTAAATCAGGACTTTCCGCCTTTCAGGGACATTTTCGGCCAGAACGCCATATTCAGGAAGTATTCTTCAAACATTGATGTACTCTCGGGACTTTCGGGAAATACGGATACGGCTTATGGCCCCGATAAATCTTCCGATGAGGAGAGGAAACACCACGAAAAACTTTACCACAAGGAAACCGCAGGACAAATAGTTACCAAACTTGGTTCTTACAAAGACTTGGCTTTATCTAACTTTTTGAGAAAATACCGTAATTTAGACTATGTATTCCAACACGAACTACAACCACTTTTTTTTGATGACTAAAAAAATATTATTGGAATTACCAACCAAAAAACTTTGTGATCGTTGTGGCAATGATTTACTTAAAGGAGATAATATGCTTCATTTCCCTTTTATTGAAAAGTATATTCACCTATGCCATATTTGCTACGATGGATTGAAATTAGGGTTATATAGGGATCAAAGAAAAGAGTTGCAGGAAATTGAATGACTACTGCTGCCATTGTCGGAAACGGAGTTGTAGGCAACGCAACAGGTACACTATTCAACATTGAAAAAAGGTTTGATATAGATGAATCCAGATCAACTTGTTCTTTACAGGAGGTATCTGAGTGCCGATATGTCTTTATCTGCCTTCCTACCCCAGTTAAGGAGGGTCAGTACATTGTTTCAGATATTATTGAACTCGTACGGCAGATTAACGAATACAGACAAGGTGCGATTTTCATTATTCGTAGTACCGTTTGGCCTGGTTTTGGCGACCATCTGTTTCACTTACTTCATCCAGAGGCTGTTATTTCCAACCCTGAATTTCTTTCTGAGGATACTTGGGAAAAGGACGTTAAGAATCCTAGCTTTGTCTTAATAGGAGGAGGAAACGGAGTTCATAGAGAGGAAGTAGCCGCACTTTACAGAAATGTAACAAAACACGCACCGATTATAATGACGGATAACATAACTGCCGAAACCGCTAAACTTTCCCTAAATGCTTTTTTTTCAACCAAAGTAATATTTTCCAACCAAATATACGACTTCTGCCAGAAAAGCGGTGCTAACTACCAGAGAGTAAAAGAGATACTTGAGAGACACCCTTATGGAATGAAGAACCACACAGAGATTTACTACAAAGACAAACGGGGTTTAGGCGGAAGGTGTTTACCCAAAGACTTAGAAGCGTTTGCCAACTACAGCCATTTACCATTGTTGGAGAAAGTTAAGGAAATAAGTGATACAACCAGTTAAACGCATACTTTATATAGAGATATTGAAGGAAGATTCCCCCAGTCGGGGAGGGATTTTGCTTCCAAGACCAGATACTACAAACTTTGACATAGCCAAAGTTTTGGAAGTAGGAGATGAAGTTAAAGACTTCAAGAAAGGAGATGTGATTTATGTTCATCACGGTGTTTGGGAACCGCTGGAAGTTGGAAAAAATAAGGCGTTTATCTCAGAAGTCGACTGTTTCGCCAAAATCGAAGGGGCTTCTAACGAGATTAAGAATTAAGTATTTAAAACTTTATACTGCCAAAGAGGTGGCAGAGATTGCGAGAAAATTAGGTGGATCTTAAACTTTGTTCAGTTTGCCAAGAACCTGCAACCTATGGTGACGGATTGACTTGGAGCTTGTGTTCCAAGCACAATCTCGAAGCTAACCCCCAGAAAGTTGAAGCACAGGAACCCAGTGAGATGATGGGAGACGGTATTCCCCACCAGACGATTGAAGGATTAACTTCGGTTATAGTACCCGTATTTAATATAGATTACCCCCTGCTTCATTACACAGGCCACGCATTAGGTTCGATTAGATACTTTGCAGGTGATAACCCGATTGAAATTATTATTGTAGACAACGCTTCACCTATAGGAGTGGAGACCGATGACTGGCACGCTGATAAATTAATTCTAAACAAGGAGAATTTAGGTTATGTTAAAGCTGTAAATCAGGGGATCAGAGCAGCTTTTGGTGAGTATTTGGCCATAATTTGTACTGATGTGCAGGTTTATGAACACTGGGTAGAGGATATGAAAGACGCTTTAAAATATGTTGATTTGGTTTACGGCAAACCAATGTATGGTGAAGTATTCAGCAGAGAAATTGAAGCCAGAGACCACAGAACCAAGTGGCTGGATAAACCGACAGAAGCAAGTTTGAACAATGACACACGGGACGGTTCGGCACTTTTTACCACTAAAAGAATGTTTGACAAACTAGGCGGGTTATTGGATGAAAGGTTTATGAACTATGCCGCCGATGTCGATTTAACAAGAAGGATGGAAGAAGCAGGGATGAAAGTAGCGGGTAGTGAGAGATTAAGAACTTTTCATATTTCCCACGCCACGGGATTTAAAGTTGAAGGCGATGCGGAGCAAATGAATGTAGATAAGGCAATCTATGCAAAGATATGGGACAAAAACCCAGATACACAGTCTTAACACCTGTTCACTGTTGGAATCAGTACAGGATAGATTGTATTAAAAGAGCGGGTGAAAGCCTTGAGAAACAAACCTTCAAAGACTTTGAATGGATCGTTGTCAACGACGGTTCAACTGTCGAGTTTACACTTCCGAAGTGGGCAAAGGTTATCAACAAAGACCATGCAGAACGAGTGGTCGCCTACAACGCAGGGCTCAAAAAAGCCAGAGGTGAGATTATTTGTTTCTTAGATTCGGATGACGAATACGAGCCCTATTATCTTGAGAGAGTGGACAGTTATTTTAGACGATGGCCAGATTATAAGATGTTCAACTTCGGGGCCAGATATATCCACCCAGACAATACAGAAGCACTTAGAGGTGCTTTTAAACCCAAAAAGAAAAAAGTCGGACACGAAATCTTCGGCGGGGGGCAAATAGTGAATGGTACGTTTGTTTTCCACAGAAGTGTTTATGATGATTTAGGAGCTTACCCCGAACAACATTTAAGAATGGATTGCAGTGAACTTAACTACAACCCCAAAGACGATGAAGGCAAACAGATTCCAGGGGAACGAGATCTTTTCATGTCAACTCCGTATGATTTCAGTGCAGCCATGCAGATGAAATTTCCTGAGATACGGAAGTTTTTTATGGTAGACCATGAGAGCGAACCCCGCTGGAAGATAGTTAAAGAGTTAGGAAATCCCTGGGGAAATGATTTTGCGATCTGGTACACCTACACAAGAAAATACCACAGTAAACCTATAGATGATTACAACTATATAGTACATTCAAAGATTGGGGTAATATGATCGATATTTTTATCTGTGCCTACCTGCGCCCAATGTTCACCGAACAGACCTTAACATACCTGTTTGAGCGCACTAAAGCCCCGTACAGGCTCTTTTTAATCAATAATGGGGGTAATGACGATATTGCCAAAGTCTACGAAAAAGAGATATTTATGACTATTAACCTGACTCGTAATATTGGAGTTACGGCAGCTTGGCAAATAGCCTTATCTTTAGCAGAGAGTGAGTATTTTATTACCAGTGATAATGACATTTATGTGCCTGACCTTGAACCTGATTGGTTAACACAGATGGTTAAGTTTATGGACGAACGGCCTGATTATGGTGCAATTTCCCTGCACCCCCATGTTGTAATTGGTGATGAAAGTCTCAATCCTAATGATTCAGATGATGTCAAAGATGTAGCCATGTGTGGTGCAGTAATGAGAATTATGAGACGACAGGCAGTTTGGGATGCGGGTGGGTGGAAGGATGAGGGTGATGCACTTTTAATCCGTGGAGATAGAGGCAAAGAAGAAAGAGTAATTTGTAGCAGGTTAAAATCGAATGGGTGGAAAACTGGTAGGACTACGAGACTTCGTGCTTACCATCCTTTTGGTAAAGAACAAGGCGGAAACTGGGGCTATCCAAAAGAAATTACCCCAGAGATGCAAGGCCATAGAAGAGAAATGGATGAGTATGTACAGCAGTTTGACAATATGGAGAGTTATGACCCTAAGACTTGGTTGCCAAAAACATGAAGTGTCTAGTGACAGGTTCGGCAGGATTCATAGGAGAAAACTTACTTCCCTTACTTGACGGCCACAATGTAACCACTTGGGATTTAACAGAAGGCAACGATATTTTTGAAGAAGGTTTTGAGGAGTTTGTAAAAATGTGTGATGTGGTTATTCATTTGGCGGCTTTGACTAATGTTGAGCAGTCTAAAAAAACCCCAATACCTTTTTATCTAACTAATACTTTTGGTACGGCGAGAGTGGCAGAACTGTGCCTGAAGTATAAAAAGAAGCTGGTTTACCCTTCTACTCTACACATTTATCACCCTTGGAAAACACCTTATGCCGACAGTAAGTACTGGGCAGAGCTTTTTGTTCAGAGAATAACACCCTTCGTACCCACGGTAATTTTAAGATTTTACAATGTTTTTGGTAAGGGAATGAATAACAATTCAGGTTCGATAATAAACCTTTTTCTAAAAGAAAAGCCAATTACGGTTTGGGGTAAGGGTAAAGCGACACGGGACTTTATCCATGTGAGGGATGTTGTAAGTATTGTAAAAGCTTCTTTGGGGAAGAATTGGAACGGAAAGATAGTAGACGTAGGTACGGGGAAGGGAGTTTCTTTAAAAGAAGTAGCTGAGACTTTTTCGGAGTTCAGAAAAGTACCTGTTGTTTACGAGAATAAACAGGAGATTGAATGGCCTATTGCCAATACAACTTTGCTTAAAAGACTTTATAAAAAGAAACTGACAACTAACATAAGAGAGGATATAAAAGGATTATGCCAAAATTAAACATTGGGTGTGGAAACGTACCTATAGCTGGATATACCAACGTAGATAAGTATTATTACCCTGGTTCTTCAGCACCTTTAAACGATAATAATTTAGCCCAAACTTGGGATAAAGAACACCCAGATTCTCCTTGGATTTACGGAGATGCGATTGACCTAAAACTGCCCAGTGATTCTTTTGATGAGGTGATTATGGTACATATGCTGGAACATCTTTCTATGGAACATGGGAATTTGGCTATTAGAGAAGCTTACAATGTTTGTAAACCTGGCGGGTTTGTAGAAATTGAAGTACCGAATGTTATTGTAGCCTGCCAATTATTGCCAGCTTTAAAGCCCAATACACCACTTTGGTACAGGGTGATGGGTTTATTAAACGGCACGACTGGTATAGACGGAGAAGGACAATTTCACCTATGTGGATATTCCAAGGATTACCTGAGATTTAAGATGGAGGAACGGGGTTTTAAAAACATTGAGGAAATACCCGTTGGGTATGGACATGGCAACAATGAATTGGGACACGCAGAACCAGAGTTTGATTTTAGGCTTAAAGGATATAAATGAAAACGTCTTGTATTGTAACTTCCTATAACAATACTTTCCTTTCAGCACATATGACTATGGCGTGTGTAAGACAGATTAATATGAGTACTGATTCAGAAGATTATGAATTAATTTTAGTAGACCCAGTACCAAGTAAGGGAACCCATGTTCCCGTAAGAGATGACTACCATGTTTTGAAAATAGATAAATGGTTAAAACCTGACCCTGACCCTGGTTATGCTGCTTGTGTAAACTTAGGTGCAGAAAACGCAGAAGGAGAGTATTTGGCTTTTGTACAAAATGATGCGTTTGTAATGGAAGGCTGGTTAACTGGAATTTGTAAGTATTTGGACAACGGTTACGATTTAATATGGCCTTGTCAGATACCAAGAACCAGAGCTGATGTTTTGGCGATAGAGAAGCGTGACTGGTTTGACCCTTTGAGTTTACACGGGTGGAGAGATGAAGGGTTGTTTGTTATTAAGAAGAAAGCGTGGGAAAAAGTGGGTGGGTATGACCCGACACTTTCCATTCTTGTACAAAGGGAGTTTCTTACCAGAATGGAAGCATCTGGAATAAAGTGGGCTGATATTAACAAAGTGAGATATATACACTTAATGGCTGGCACAAATACACAACTTATGCAAAGTGACCCAGATGAATATGATGCCAAGATAAAGAAGGATGCGGATAAATTAAATGATTAAAGACCCTAAATTTTTCTGGGAAAGTGAAGAGTTTGAATTACCCTACCAACATGGGCCGCACCCCCACCGCCTTTATATTTTAAACCTGTTAAAAAACAAAGAAGTTAAAACTCTGCTTGATGTTGGTTGCGGTACTGGCCCGCTTTATATTTTAAATAAAGACTTTGGACTTGATTACAAAGGTGTGGATTATTCCAGAACGATGATTGAAACCGCCAAGCGTGAGTTTCCAGAAGGTGATTTTGAAGTACAGGATATGCGACACTTAAAAGAGAAGGATAACAGTTGGGATTGTGTAGTTTTAATGCACGCACTGGACCACGTAGATGACTATAAAGCAGCGATTAAAGAAGCCGCAAGAGTTGCGAAAAGTTATGTTTGTATTATTCTATGGCGAAAGTTTGCAGTAGAAGGAACATTTATAAGAGAAGACTGGAGTTATTCAACACCAAAAGGACAGGAGAAATGGGAGCAGCCGCATTATTTACAGGAATATAGCATGGATGCGTTGTTTACGGCTTTCAGGGAAGCTGGTTTGAAAGTAGAGGAAATGGAAGTGGGAGGAGCACTAAACGGTAGTTACAGCCGTTATAACAGTTTATTTTTATGCAAATTGATGTAGGCGCACTTAAATTAACTTCTGCACACCGCAGGAGAGTAATGAAAGCTTTGAAAAGCAACAGGCTTTCCTATGGCCCAATGACTGCTGAGTTTGAGACTAAGTTTGCCAGAATCCACGGGAATAAATACGGGGTATTTACCAACTCGGGGACTTCGGCATTGCAGGCTACGATTCACGCTATGAAGATTCTTTATAAGTGGAGAGACGGAGATGAGATTATTATGCCAGCTACTACATTTGTGGCTACTTACAATGTGATTTTACACAACAATCTAAAACCAGTATTGGTAGATGTTGACTCGAACTTAAACATAAACCCACTACTTATTGAGGAGAAGATAACCAAAAAGACCAGAGCAATTATGCCTGTTCATTTACTGGGTAAACCTGCAAATATGAGCCTAATTACCAAGATAGCAAAAAAATATAAACTAAAGACGATAGAGGATAGTTGTGAAAGTATGTTTGTAAAATACATTGGTGAAGGTGATGTAGCTTGTTTTTCCTTCTACGTTGCACACTTATTAGTAACTGGAGTAGGAGGTTTGGCAATAACCAACGATAAAGAACTAGCGGATATGATTAGAAGTTTAATTTTTCATGGCAGGGATAACCTTTATTTGAAATTGGAAGATGATGATGTACCAACCAAAGAGATTGTAGATGCACGGTTTAGGTTTCTGCACCCTGGTTATTCTTCAAGAGGAACGGAAGTTGAGGCTGCTTTGGGGTTAGTTGAACTTGAGAATTATGGCCAGATGCTTTTTAAAAGACGTAGAAATGCCCTTATGCTGGCAATGGGACTTGGTAATTACAATGCTATGCCATTTAGTTACTATACAGAACCGCACTCTTTTATGATGTTTCCAATGCTTGTAATAGCTAGGGATAAGTTAATGATGTTTTTAGAGAAACAGGGTATAACGACAAGAACTTTAATGCCGCTTATTAACCAACCATATATAAAAGCTAAGGGATTCCCAAAAAGTGAGGACATATTGAAACATGGTTTACTTATGGGTTGCCACCAGCATTTAACAATAAAAGATATTAGATATATTATTCGATCTATAAAGGAATTTTATGATTGACCCAAAAGATACAACGATTATAATACCCCACCTAGGCGGGACTTTTGAGGCTGAGATGGCTTTGGATGAATGCCTGACTTCTTTAAAAGAAACCGTACCAGATATTAAAGTATTGGTTGCGGTAAATGGAACAAGGTGCGTAAAACACAGAGACAGTGATTTATTCATAAAGGAACAGGGACAGTGTAAAGCGACAAATGCCGCAGTTGCCACAGTTAATACCCCTTGGATATTTGTGACTAACGATGACATGATTTATGCCCCAGGCTGGTGGGAGCAATTAACTATAATACAGGGAAACGCATTTGAACGAGATACAAGATGTCTTAGTCCAAAATTGATTGAGCCAAGGGTTGGAGCGCCCACATTTGAAGTACAGCCATTTGGTGGAGCTGGTGGGGATTTTGATAAAGAGGCGTGGTTAAAGTTTGCTGAAACTTATCCTTACACGACAGAGCCATTAAGAAGTGGTTTTAATCTACCGTTTTTAATCAGTAAAGAACTGTGGGACTTGATTGGCGGGTATGATATTAACTACGACCCTTGGGGTAGTAATGGAGATTCCGATTTGGAATACAAGATAAAGTTAGCGGGAGTACAACCTCACCAAAATGTGAACTGCCCTGTTTACCACTTTAGCCAAACTTCGGGTACATTTCACCCAGATAACGACGCAGCCAGATTCAGAAACTACGCCTATTTTAAGGAGAAGTGGGGATTTGATAGGACTGATGATGGGATATGGGAAGCGACATTTGAGATACCCGAACCACCTGAGAGGATTTATACACCATGGTGGAAGAACCATTATGGTGAGAAGAAACCTTTACTTCGAGGTATGCGTTTAGGGGAGGCGATTGGTGATTAAGATAAACTTTGTAGGTTCGTTTACCACAGGCATGGTGGGAGAATCCGCCGACGAAACTCATCTAGCCAATGAGTTGGAATATATGGGGCATGAGGTTAATAGAATACCACGGGATATTTGGAAGGCCTTTGTAGATGGAGCAGGACATTGGGCTGGAATAACCGATAAGTTAAAAGCAGATGTAAATATAATTTGTAAGTGGCCGCACTTTGATAGTGAGGATTATGTAAACGTATTACGTTTTAGAAGTGAAGCACCTGTTTTTTACTGGGTATGGGATTTTATGCAGAACGAAGATTGGCATATGAAGATGGTTAAAGCGTGTGATCTTTATTTGAGTAACGATATTTATAACGGTACATATGAAGGGACAAATCTTTACTACTTTCCTTTTGATGTTTCCGATTGCAATATAGATAAAGTTATTGGACAGGAAAAGAAATACAGAGTTAGCTTTTTTGGTACATGGTTGGGGCAAGGAGACAGGATAGAATGGCTGACTGAGATTAACAAGGAAATTCCCATAACGGTATTTTCGTGGAACCATGAGGAGTGGGCTAAACACGGGTTTGAGGCTTATCCTGCCGTGTGGGGAAATGACTTTGCCCAGAGGGTAGCGGAGACCAAGATAATTCTAGGATTTAACGTAAACGACCATTGTTGGGGATATTGGTCAAACCGAGTGGGTAAAGTTTTATCTACGGGCGGGTTTCTGTTACAGAGATATGTGCCTGGTATGGAATTGTTTTTAAGAGATGGAGTGGAATACTTCTCAACCATAGAGGAAGCTAAGAAAAAGATTAACTTTTACTTGGAACACAATACAAAGAGGGAAGAGATAGCCCAGCGAGGATATGAGATTGGTAGGGATAGGTTTACTTCCAGAGCGAGAGTAAGAGAACTTTCTATTCTAATGGAACGATTTAAGAAAGGTGCGTTTGATGGATATTTTGAACCAAGAGGATAAGTGCTGGAACGTAAAGTATATAGGGCTTTTTAACAAAGAGTTAATCCATCGGCCTTTGGATATGGAAGGTGCGCATTCCGAGCATGGAGAAAATAATATTATTGATTCTGTTTTTTCCGTTGTTCCCCCACAAAATAAAATACTTGTAGACGTAGGAGCATACGGAGCTACAAGTTCCAACACCTATAAGTTGATTGAACAGGGCTGGAGAGGAATACTAATTGAAGCCAGTTCAATTCAAGTACCTGAGATTAGGGAAACATTTAAAGATAATAAAAATGTTAAAGTTTTAGAGGCTTTTGTAACACCCAAAAACCTAGAAGAATTAATAGACCCTTTTTTTCTTCCACCTAACTTTGATTTTCTTTCCATAGATGTTGATTGTTTTGAATATGAGATATGGATGAATTTAAAGGAATACCAGCCTAATTTGATTTGTGTGGAAATTAACCAATTGGAAACCAATTTTGATGTAATTGATTATGATCCTTCTTATTCACTCTGGAAATACCGCAAACAAAGAGAAGGATATGGCGGGGTAACAGTTGGCCTTATGAATAAACTGGCCAAAGAAAAGGGTTATGATTATTTATGTATGGATGTTTCTAATGCTTTTTATATAAGGAGGGACTTTGGATCCTAACCAATTATGGTTCTCGACCATTGAAACAGATACCTTATGTAGAGGAGGGGGCAACGGACCTGCCCACCCATCCCAACTTTACGCTATTAAAAAATATGTGGAACCTGACATGGAAATTTTGGATTATGGTTGTGGTAGTGGTACTACTTGGGAAGCATTAAAAACTGAGCTTGACTGGAACCCAAGACAATATTTAGGTGTAGACATAATACCTAAGAATATTGAGTGGTGTAAAAAAACCTTCCCTGAAACCAATTGGAAAGTAAACCCTAGTATCCACAAGATAAACCAGCCTGACCACCTTTATGATGTAGTTTACTCCAGACACGTTGTTGACCATATGAAGTCTTTTGAAGAAGCTATGGATGAGCATTGTCGGGTAGCCAAAAAGTTAGTGATAGTGGTTCTTTGGTATTCGTTTGCAAAAGGCGACGAGCATGAGATAAAAAACATTGATTACAGACCAAGCGGTGGGGAACTTTACCCTAACGAATACACTAATTCATATTCTAAGAAACTATGTATGGAATACCTTGAAAATAAAGAAGGCTGGGAGATACTGGAAGTAACAGAGAACGTAGGCGCAGAAGTAAGCGGGCGGGACGTAGTTATAGTTTTAAAAAGAAAGGAGGGAAATGAATCTGAATAAACTTGCTCAGAAAGTAACACTTTTAGAAGGTCAGAAAAAGAGTGTTTCAATAGCACAGGTTAAGGAAGTTATGAGATTGGTTTGCAGGGAACTGTCTAAGCTTTCCGTACCTGAACTTGCTGATGTTTTCAAAAAGTATAAAAAATGAATCGAATACTAATGATTCCAATTTGGCACGGCTGGTATGTTGAGGCATATGCCGAGTACCTTATAAGGTATTTAGGGGATGAGTTTTTTATGGAAATAGGGACAGTTCCTTACCCGCCTTACAAAAACTTCCTAGACAGATACCCAGAGACAAGCCCCTTTGAAAGAAGCCCTGACGACTATGACCTTATCTGGCCTATGTGGGCTGGGGCATGGCATGTTATAGACCAAGATAAATATGCACCCAAAGTTGCCAGTGTTTTCTATACACACAGTGAAGGCAGGTATAAAGACATAGCGGTGCTTGGAGCCGCCACCCCCCATGTTGAGAAGGCTTTGGATTTAGAGGGAACCCCTTACCATAGTTTGAGATTCGGAGTTGATACTAACTTATTTGCACCCTACATGCTGGTGCGTGAAGATGATTTATTCCACGCTGGTTATGTAGGGAATCAGGTAAATGACAGACATATGGTAAAAACTGTAGTTGGACCCGTTTCTGATATTTCTGGAGTACGGTTGATGATTTACCCCTCCAGTTGGGTAAACAACGGTGGAGCACTTGACCAATGGGATGGAGAGAGACTAATGAAGTACGTGGTAACGGGTGATAAACGTTGGACTGGTATGCCTAATATTTACAACAGCCTGGATGTTCTTTTAAGAATTGACCAAGACCCAGCATATTCTTTCCCGACGATGGAGGCGGCGGCCTGTGGAGTACCCGTGATTTGTACCGATTCTGGAATAGACCACTTATTATGTGAGGCTGGGGGAGGGATTTTGATTACTGGTGATAGAAATTATTATATGAATAACCAAGCAGATGTAGCAAGGCGTGTAGGTGAAGCCGTAATTTACCTGAGAGACCACCCAGAAGAAAGAAAAGAAATGGGATTAAAAGCCAGAAAGTTTGTCGAGAACAACTGGACTTGGGACAAATACATACCTGCATGGAGAGAGTTTTTTAGAGATGGATTAAGGAAAGCAAGATGATTCCCGTTTTGAGCCCGACTTCAGATGCAAAAATACAGGCAGCAATGCTTGATGTACTTACTTCTGGTTGGTGGGGATATGGCCCCAAGACGCAGGAATTTGAAAAGAAATTTGCAGAGTATGTAGGAGCGAAGTACGCAATTGCCACAAACAGCGGTACGGCAGCCTTAGACCTTTGTTTAAAAGCCCACGGGATTAAAGGCGGGGAATTGATAACAACTGCAATGACCTTTGTAGCCGATGCCATAGTAGGACTGTGGAATGGTATGGATGTAACCTTTGCAGACGTTGATCCCGACTCTTTATGCCTTGACCCTGAGACTGTGGTAGTTACACCAGAGACCAAGGCAATAATTACGGTTAATTCACACGGACGGCTGGCGGATATTGAAGGACTTAGAAAAAAGTTTAAAGGTCTAATTATTGAAGACTGCGCCCATGCCATGTACACACCACAGGCAGGGCATAGAGGGGATATTGCAATTTGGAGTTTCCAAGCCGTTAAAAGTTTACCCGCAGGAGATGGGGGAATGGTAACTACCAACGATGAGAAGATTTACCAGAAGCTAAGAACTTTGACTTGGTTGGGAATAGAAAAGAGCACTTATGAACGAGCTGATTCTAAACGATACAGTTGGGACTACGATATTACCCAAGCCGAAGGGACTAAGAGTTACATGAATGACCTGACAGCGGTAATTTGTTTGGGACAGCTTGAACGCTTAGAAGAAACCAATGCTAAGAGAAGAGCTATACAAAGTGTTTACAATGAGAGGTTGATGAATGTTATTCAACCCCCAGCTTATTCACATACGGTTCAGTATTATACGATGAAATGTGACAGACGGGATGAGCTTAGTGATTTTCTGGCAACAAATGGAATTGCAACCTCCGTACATTTTAAGCCTTTAAGTGAAATGACGTATTGGAAACGTGCGGTAAAACGACCCCTACCTGTAACTGATTCTGTCTGGAAGGAACTTCTGACTCTACCAGTACACCACGGATTGACTTGGACACAAGTAGAGTTTATATGTAACAAGGTGCGTACTTTTTATGAAAAAACTATCTGAAGAACATAAACAAAAACTTCGGGATAATCATGTTGGTATGTTGGGTAAAAAACATAGTTTAGAAACTATTTTAAAAATGCGACATAAGCATAAATCTATGCCCGAATCTGCTAAAGAGAAATTACGAATAATTCGATTAGGTACAAAATTATCAATAAGTACAAAAGAGAAGATAAGTAATTCTTTAAAGGGTAAAAATTGGAAAGGTGGTAAACCTAGGTGTATGGTGTGTAAGGTACAACTCACAACTTATAAAGCCAAGAAATGTACCGCTCACAAAGGAATGAAAGGGAAGGATTCTCATTTTTGGAAAGGAGGTATTACTCCAATTAACCAGATAATAAGGACTTCTTATCAATACAAACAATGGCGTAAAGCGGTTTATACTAGAGACAATTTTACTTGCCAAATGTGTAAAAAGAGAAACGGTAATGGGAAAAGTATAATTCTAAATGCAGATCATATTAAACCGTTTGCCTTGTTCCCAGAATTAAGGTTTGAACTTTCTAATGGTAGAACACTTTGTCGTGAATGCCATAAGACTACAGATACTTATGGTAGGTATTTAAGATTTCGAAAAGAGTTTATCTGTGAAAAAGTTAGGGAGTTTTACGCATGAACGTGACGGGGATAATACTTGCGCATCATAAGGAACGGGAAGGTAACTTAAAAAGGATTGTTGATGACCTGTTAGACGGGAGCGTAAAACCTGAGAGAATTATTATGTTTATTGATAACCAAGAAATAGAGTTTGAAGATGATAGGGTAACTATCATACGTTCTTCTAAGCATTTCCTGCCTAGTATACGCTTTGCCGTAGGTTTAACTTGTGAGACCGATTACTGTTTTTTTATAGACGATGACCTGAGTGTGCAGAAGGAGACTCTGGCTAACTTTACCAATTATGCCACCAAACGCCCTTTCTCGATTCTTGGATTGGAGGGAAGTATTCTGGGACACACGGATGCACCTTATTCAAATGACTTATCCATATCAAGAGGGAATAAATTAGTTGAAGTTGATGTTATTATCAGGACATATTTTGTTCCCTTGGAGATGTTGGTTGCAGGATTTCATCTGCGCACAATGTACCCTGACTTGCCCAGAAGGTCTTTGGATGATGTATTTTTATCCTTGGGCAATAAATACTTAAACAGGGAAAAGAATTATGTTATACCAGTAGATGGGGATACTGATTTGATTGAACTGCCAGACGGTGGAGTAGGGCAATCGTATAACGGTGAACACTATGAAAACAGAAATATAGTTTGCAGATTTTTAATGGATAGATATGAATAGCTGGCAAATTAGGGACATAGTAGCAATAGAGGCTGATGATTTTCAAGATCGCTACGACAGGAATGGTTTGAATTTCCTGTTCTATTGGAAAGCTAAGTACCCTGATTTTAAGATAACCCTTTTTACAATTCCCGATAGGACTTCCCCCGAAATGCTGGAGCTGATGAGTAAACACGACTTTATAAGATTAGCCATGCATGGATGGAATCACGAAAGTAATTTCGAGTGCTGGGGCTGGGATGAGATCAAAACTAACGCCTATTTAGATAGAGTAGAAAAAACTGGAGCGTATATAAAGATGTTTAAAAGTCCTGGTTGGATGATAACAGATAAATACGGAGGGTACACGGCTGATGCTGATACTCCTGTAGGCAAAGATCCACAAGTTGTTTACAGAGTTTTAACCGAAAGAGGCTATACGATAGTTGATAGACACTATAACAAACCCGCAAGACCTGCGAATTCTAATGTTATATGTATTGATTGTAATGACCAAATAGTACATTTCCATACATGGGATATGGAAACGGGAGACAAAGCTGGTAGGAATGGCTTTAGACAAGTAGAAGAAGAACACGGTGTACCCTGGGATAACAAAACACAATTCAGATGGCTAGAGGAGGCAATTAACCCATGTCACGAGTAGCTTTTGTGTACCCTGTGATTCGTTCGGATTTTATTTATAAGTCTGTTGAAACCCTTTATAAATACACTAAAGATTTTACCTTAATAGTAGTAGACCAGAGTATTAAAGGATTGGACAGGGATTGGATAGATAAAAACGTACACTTATACCTCCGTATGAAGAACCAAGGTTTTGCCAAAGCCGCCAATGAAGGCATGATTCACGCCCTGAGATGGGGAACACCCTATATAGCTTGTGTTAACGATGATACGGAATTTATGTATGATGGCTGGTTTGAAGATGCTTTACAAGAATTTGAGACTGACCCAAAAATAGTAGCAGTCTGCCCCGAAAGCCCTAGAATACCGTTGTGGGGGTACGGCAGACCGCATGAAGAGTATATAGACCTTGTTGAGTATAAAGAGACTTACACACCAGAGGATATAGCTTTCCTTAAAAGTGGAGACTACGAGAAACTGATTGAGAGATACCCGCCCGAGCCAATGGACATACCCGATAAGTTACCAGACGGCAGGGCTGATTGGCAGGGCAAGACTTACATTCCCGTTGAGCAGAGAAAGGAACAGCCCAATTACGGACAGATGACCTTCCCTTTGAGTAAACGTGGGGTGATTGATGCCATTGCCATGTGGCTGCCTATATTTAAAAGAGAAGGATTGATTGAAAATGGTTTGTTTGATGAGAGATATGTATGGGGTGGAGGAGAAGATTATGACATGAATACCCGTGCCTACAGTTGTGCTTGGCCAGTTGAGAGAGATGAATGTGACCCTACTTACCATAGAAGAATGGTTAGTACGATGAAGTCATGGTGTTGGCATTTTTGGGGAAAGAGTAAGGACATTAAAGCAGAACTTGACCCGAAGCTTTTTGAAGGCATACCAGCTTGGAATGATAATGATTTTCTGTGGCCGCCTGAGTTTAACCAAGGTAGGCATATGGACCCTTGGGGACACCCACCGCCACCTGACGCACCTAGAATACCACTAAAGCGTATAAAAGAAGTGTACATACGACCTTTGTAGACACCCCTTGCCTTCTTTCTAACCTTCTAAGATATAATCAGACAAATGGCAACATTGACTATATTCTCGAGTGCGGGGGATGGTTATGTAGCTGCTCGGCCACCTGCATACAGTACATGGCAGCAACAACATGATGCCTCTAGTGGTAGTCAAGTAAATTATACTGATACACAAGTTCAAATTACTGCCCAAACATCTCCAGACATTTTTAGGGCTTTCTTCCCATTTGACACATCTACTTTACCAGATGACTGCACCATAAATTCAGCGACATTCAGTTTTTGGGTTGGTAGTTTAGTAAGTATTATTGGTGATTCAGTACGTTTAATTGAAACTACACAGGCATCAACCAGTTCTTTAGTGCTTAGTGACTATTCACTTGTGGGAACTACAAATTTAGGTAATGAGATTGCACTTACTAGCCTTACAGCAGGAGCTTATAATACGATTACCCTTAACGCTACGGGATTAGCTTTAATAAATAAAACAGGTTTTACAAAATTAGGATTAAGATGTGGAAGTGATATAGATAATTCTGCTTTTAATGATTCTGACTATCAAGTAAATATTGTTACTTCTGAAAATACTGGTACTTCCCAAGACCCTAAATTAGTAATTACCTATACAGAAAACACAACTACTTCTACCTCTTCAAGCACTTCGACAACCAGTACAAGCAGTTCAACGAGTAGTTCTACGAGTACAACTACAACACAAACTTCTACTTCAACAACCACCACCTCAACAAGTACAACTTCCACGACCCGAAGTACGAGCACTACAACCACGAGCACCACAACAACGAGTTCTTCAACTACGACTACCTCTTCTTCAACGACAATGCCGTTTTCAATAGCAGTGGATAACGTATAACATGGACAGTCACAAAAACTTTTCCTACTCAACCGTAGTGACGGCTCCAAGCCCCGCTGATTCTGGAACTTCCTTGGTAGTTACTGCAAGTGAAGGAGCTTTATTTCCAACAGTACCTTTCAATGCCACAGTTTGGCCTACAGGAGTTCAGCCCTTAACCACAAATGCCGAAATAGTTAGAGTTACGGCGATTTCAACTGATACTTTTACTATTACAAGAGCTCAAGAGAGTTCAACCGCAAGAAGTATAGTGGTTGGAGATCAGATAGCGGCTACAATTAGTGCCAAGACTTTAACGGATGTTGAACAGGCTAACTTATTAGATGGAGTTAAGGCGGATACTGTTGCCCAAACAGTCTCCCGTGGTTCTTTAATTTACGGCAACTCTACCCCTAAATGGGACGAGCTTGTGGTGGGGGTGGCCAATTCCGTTTTATGGACAAATGGTACGGATGTTTCTTGGTCTGCCGCTCCCAGACTTGCCAATATTGCAGATACGGGTGGGACGGCAAGAATAACTACGGCAACCTCAAGTCCACATCTTACTTTAACAGGCGATATTAAAGGTACAGGCGTTTTAGCCCTTCAGGGCAGTACGGTTTCTGTTAATACGGCTATTAAAATTGATAACGTCTTTACCACAACCAATAGTTGGGAAGGTTTGTATATTGGCCCGACTTTAACTACGGCAACTGCCAATAAAAGATTGGTAGGAGTTTATGGACTGTTAATTCATAAATACAGCGCTAGTAATAATGCGGGTGCTTATGGATTAGCTTTCGCTTTAGGCACTTGGCCGACTGCTACGGGATTAACTCAAACCGACATTATTGCTTGTTCAGTTGAACATCAAATCTTTAACCAAAGCGGTACTGCTTCCACAATTTCAAATTTGACTTGGTACGAAACAATAGCAGGCTCTTTAATTACCCAGATTTCGGGGACGATGACTATAACCAATATGTACGGTCTGCGGATCAGGGCGATTGCAAGGAGTGCGGCGACCTTGGTTATATCTAATGCCGATGCTTTAAGAATAGAAGACTGGACAGGGACATCTTTTACCAATCCGCATTTGATGGAAATAGGGCCAGCAACACCATATTTAAGGGTAATGGGTAAGTTTACTGCTGCTGCCAATGCTACTCCTATTTACATTTCCGAAGGTGTAACCCCAACTTTAAGACAGTTAAAAACAAGAGTTTGGGATGCAACGGCAGGACATGGATTTACTAATGGGGATTTGGTGTGCTATCTTACATAGGATAGAGGTGATATTATGGCAATTTTGACAAAATCTGATATAAAATTTGATGAACTTAGACTTTCCAGGGAAAAACAACCCGATGATACTTTTAAGTGGTACGTAAACGTAGGGTATCGGGTACAGACAGCAGAAGGTGAAGAGTATAATCGGGACAAACAGGTAGAACTTACGGGGGCAAGAAAAACCGCCGCTATAAACTTTCTGACCGACTTATATAACTTTTTGAAAGCAGGTGAAGGAATATAAAAATACAGAAAGCCACATTAAAAGCGGTGTTAAGTCGTCTTTTCTTTGATATATCTACAAATGAAAAGGGTATGCCTATAGCCCAGCCTAAACAATTCACTTTCGTTACCCTGCAGGATGCTGCTTCCGCTTATAAGAAAATCCTTGAAGGTTCAAAAAACACTACCCAAAAGGTAGGCGATGAAAGTGTAATCTTCACCGAATACTCCGATAAAGAGATAGAATTTACTCCTGCCGAAGTTGCCCTTTTGAAACAATTATTTGACGAACAGGAAAAATGGGGAATTGAAAGTGCGAAGGCAGTTGGGGAACTGAAGGCATTGTTTGAAGGAAAGTAGTTTATAGCTCCCCATATAGCACCATTATAATAAATGTATGACTGGTGCTAATTTTTTTGGTAAGATATATTTTGGGCAGAATTACTTTCCTCTAGAAGCAGGCGGTACGACTACCAGCACGACCACAACTTCCACAAGTACCAGCTCATCTACTTCCACGACAAGCACAACGTCGTCGACCAGTACTACATCTACGACCTCCTCAACCAGCTCGTCCACAACGACTACGAGTTCCTCCACAAGCTCAACTACCTCAACTTCAACAAGTACGACTACTACAAGCACGTCGACATCGTCTTCAACTAGTACAACTTCGACGAGTTCATCTACGTCAACAACCTCCACAACCAGCAGTACAAGCACGTCAACCACAAGTACCACTTCATCCACGTCCACTTCAAGCTCGACTTCTACCACCACTACTAGTTCGTCAACTTCATCCTCCACTTCAACAACATCGACTACCAGTTCTACATCGACCACTTCTACAACCAGTTCGACTAGTAGTTCCACTACTACTACGTCTACAAGTAGCTCTAGTTCAACTTCGACAACCACTACGAGTACCTCTTCCAGCACTTCTACTTCAACGACTTCCACAACTTCTAGTACAAGTTCGTCAACTACAACAACCTCGACGAGTACTAGCACAACTTCAACAACGAGCAGTACGAGTTCGTCTACTTCTTCGTCAACAACTACAACGTCAACCAGTACATCTTCAAGTACCTCTACAAGCACAACGAGTACAACTTCCAGTACTTCAACCACTACAACCAGTTCCTCTACGTCTAGTTCAACTACGACGAGCACCACGACAACGTCTAGCAGTACTTCATCTTCCACAAGCACAAGTACAACATCCACAACGTCGAGCACATCAACGACTAGTACCACAAGTTCAACATCCACCTCAACGACTACTACGTCTACCTCTACCAGCACGACTTCCACGACATCGAGTACCAGTTCAAGCAGTTCCACCTCTACTACCTCCACCACTTCGAGTACCTCTACCAGTTCATCGACAAGCACAACTACAACAAGCTCGAGTACATCCACCACAACTACTTCTACCAGCTCCAGTACGAGTACCACTTCTACTACTAGTTCCACTTCTAGTTCCACGTCAACAACATCAACGAGTAGTTCGACTACAACATCAAGCTCAACTACTACAACCTCAAGCAGTACGTCTACATCTACAACCACAACGAGTAGTTCAACCAGCTCATCCACAACTTCTACCAGCAGTTCAACAAGTTCGACCACGACTAGTTCCAGCACATCCACATCATCGAGCACCACCACTACGTCTACTTCAACTACGACTACTAGCTCTTCAACTAGTTCGTCCTCTTCCACGAGTACGACATCTACGACTTCTAGTACAAGCACGACTAGTACCACATCGTCTACATCCAGCAGTTCGTCTACTTCCTCAACTACTACCTCTAGCAGTACAAGCTCATCAACTACCACCACAAGCACGAGCTCATCTACTTCTACCACCAGTACTACAAGTTCAACTTCAAGCTCTACATCGAGCACAACGACGAGCAGTAGTACAACTACCACTAGTTCCTCTACATCGACTTCATCATCTACGAGCACCACCTCGACCAGTTCTTCCACCTCAACTACATCTACAACCAGTAGCACGTCTAGCTCTACAAGCACCACATCGACGACATCCAGTACGAGTACAACCAGCACTACATCGTCCACGTCCACGACTTCCTCTACTTCTACAACCACCACGTCAAGCTCAACCTCTACAACTACTACGTCTTCGAGTTCATCCTCTTCAACAAGTACAAGCACGACTTCAACTTCTTCGAGCACGTCAACCACGAGTACTACCTCATCAACAAGTTCTTCTTCAAGCACATCGACAACAAGCACATCGTCGTCCACTTCTACAACAACGACATCCAGTTCGACTTCCAGTTCTACATCCTCGAGCACAACATCAACCAGTAGTAGTACAAGTTCGACAACTACATCTACAAGCACATCTTCGTCTACAAGCACCAGTACAACATCCACCAGCTCGAGTACCAGTACTACTTCAACAACCTCGTCAACGAGTTCTTCCAGTAGTACTTCTACGACTAGTACGACGTCATCAACATCGACCACTACTACCAGTAGTTCCACTTCTTCATCTACAAGTTCGAGTACTACAAGTACGTCTTCTAGTACATCAACAACCACAACTTCGAGTTCAACTAGCACATCGACTTCCACAACAACTACGTCTACCAGTACCAGTTCCAGCACAACTACAACGAGCACAAGTTCATCAACCACTACCACGAGTAGCTCCACGTCAACTTCGTCTTCTACTAGCACAACTACTACTTCGAGTAGCACCTCATCTACGACGACTAGTTCCTCCACTAGCTCGTCTACATCGACAAGTACAACTACTACCTCTAGCTCAACGAGTACCTCTTCGACTACGACTTCCACAAGCTCATCTTCTTCAACAAGCACTAGTACTACGTCAACCACCTCTTCGACATCCACAACCAGCACAACATCATCGACTAGTTCCTCTACATCTTCCTCAACCACTTCAACCACTTCGAGTACCTCTAGTTCGACCACAACAACATCTAGCTCAACCACAAGTTCAACCAGCTCTAGCACAACCAGTACCTCTACGACGACTACAAGTTCCAGTTCGTCAACCTCAACAACCAGCACCACCAGCTCCACGTCCAGCTCAACTTCTACGACTTCGACATCCAGCAGTACTTCAACAACGACGACAAGTTCTTCAACCTCGACTTCAAGTTCGACAACTACGACATCCACCTCTTCTTCTACGAGCACCACCACGACCAGTACAAGTTCGTCTTCATCAACCTCGACTACCTCAACTACATCGAGCACTTCCAGCTCAACTAGTACGACGACAACACTTATTTCAACCTCCACCAGTTCGAGCACCACCACAACCTCTTCCAGTACGAGTACATCTACCACTTCAACGACGAGCAGTACTACCAGCAGTACTTCTACCACCACTACCTCGACCAGTAGTTCGACTTCCTCCAGCACTTCAACCACTTCCACTACGAGTTCAACCACTACGAGCACGAGTTCCAGCACCACAACTACCAGTTCATCGACGTCCACAACGACAACCTCCACCTCTACCAGCAGTTCGAGTTCCACAAGCACCACTTCTACGAGCAGTTCTACGACGACATCAACTTCAACTACCTCTACAACTTCGAGTACATCCACGACCAGTACTACCAGCTCGACCAGTACCTCTACTTCGACCACCTCTACGTCTACGAGTACAAGCACTTCGACTTCAACCACCAGTACAACGAGTTCCACTTCAACTAGCTCGAGCACTTCGACCACCCGAAGCACCAGCACAAGCACTACCTCGACTACTTCAAGTACGAGCACCACGACAACCACAAGCACATCCAGTTCAACTTCGACTTCGACTTCAACGACTACTACTTTTGAATATGCGATTTCTGTAGAGGAAGAAGAGGAGATAACTTACGCACAACCTGATACCGCACTTAACTTAGCTGACGAGCCGCAGTTAGTTACCCCCGAAGCCCCAGAAACTATGAAGATTGACGTTTTGCAGGATGAAAGTAATTTGAGTACAAGCCCCGATTTCGCAAGCCCTGCGGAATCTGAACCACAAGAAACCAGTATTACTTTTCAGGAAGAAACAACCATTAAAGTAGAAGAAGATGAGCTTGCGCCTACAGCAAGTGGGGATACTACAATACGAATAGATGATTAGAAAGGAAGTGATGTAATATTGCGAGGTTATGGTCTAGCGGATTTGAGTTAAATAGTTTAACTGCTGAGGTTGAGATTAATGTTAAGGGTGGTACAGGATCAATTGTTACTTCTCCCGTTCGAAGTGGTACTTATGCTTTAAGAATTAACCCAACAGCGGGAGGTACTTCTTATGTTGAATATACATTTGCTTCAGGAGGAAATGGCCCAACTATATCTTACTATCGTATTTATTTACGTTTAGCAGTTGCTCCATCTGTTAATGTGAGAGTTTTAGATATTATTAGTGATGTAGGTGATGGTCTTGTACGAATTATTTGTACTACAAGTGGAACAATTCAGCTTTGGGATAACATAGCGAGTGCTCAAGTCGGTAGCGATTCTTCTAGTCTTTCAGTAGATACTTGGTACGCAATAGAAGTAAAAGTGGATATGACTACCCTATCAGCTTCGATATTAGATTGCCGAATTAACGGTAGTAGTTTTGCGTCTGGTACTGTTAATTGGACAGGGTTAAACAAACCTGGCTATATAGATATTGGGACTGCGGGAACTTCAACATCTGATTTTTATTTTGACGATATAGCCATCAACGACTCCACTGGCTCTTTCCAAAACTCCTGGCCTGGTGCTGGAGAAATTAAACACCTTAAACCTAATGCTGTAGGTGATAATTCCCAATGGACACCAACCTCTGGAGACAATTATACAAACGTAGATGAAGTTACCCCTAATGACGCAACTGATTTAGTAAATAATATTTCAGTAGTTAATACTTTAGACGATTATAACTTAGAGGCATCGGGTTTAACTGCCGATGATTCGATTACTTTAGTCCAAGTAGGAGCAAGATTAAGACAAAATGATGTTGCTTGTACTGATAAATTAAGAATTAAAGCTTCAAGTGGAGGAACGGTAGAAAGTAGTGCGGGTATCAATCAAGCCGATACTAGTTGGCACACTAACGCTGCTGCTTTACCTTTTAATTATTCTTTAACCCTTTATGATTTGCCTGGTGCTTCAACTACACCTTGGGCTGCCAGTAATTTAGATACTGCACAAATTGGAGTAGAACATACGGGAGGTACAACTTTAGGTACTGACGTTTCAACTGAATGGCTTTTAGTTGAGTATGTAACCAATGGTGCATTAACAACGAGTACTTCAACCACTACTACATCTACCAGTACTACCAGCACAACTTCAAGTACTTCAACAACTACGACGAGTACATCCAGCTCAACTAGTACAACTTCAACTACCCGAAGTACCTCAACTACAAGTACAACCCGTTCCACATCAACTACTTCTACAACCCGATCTACTTCAACAACCTCTACTACCCGCTCGACTTCCAGCAGTACGACAACTACTTCTACGACTTCCAGTACCAGTTCATCTACTACTACAACTCAATCGGTAACAACTTCGACCAGTACAACTTCTACTTCTTCTTCCACAAGCACCACCAGTACAACAAGATCAACAAGTACGACCTCAAGTACGTCAACGACTAGTACGACTTCATCGACCTCAAGTTCAACCTCTACAACTTCCACGACAAGTTCTACAAGCACCAGTTCTTCTTCCAGCACGAGCACCACCACAAGTCAATCCACCACAACCTCAACTACTACAACAAGTACGAGCACCACGACCAGTTCAAGTACTTCGACAACTATTTCTACAAGTACTTCTTCTTCTACCACCCAAACATGGCCTTACTTTATTTCAGCGGCACTTGTCTGATGGCCAATTATATGTTCTATAATCTGTTTGGAGGTACAACATAAGAAAAATTTCTGTAGGTAATCCTGATTTAAGAAGTACTTATAAAACATATTTAGCTACGGCCTATTCCAGTGGGACAACCCTGACTGTACTTAGTAATGTTTCCTTTGCGGCCAATGACTTGGCAGTTTTTGGGGAAGTAGGAGAGGAGTTAACAGAACTTGAAACCATTTCCGCTTTAACTGGAAAAACAACTTTAACTTCTACAGCTGCGCTTGACTTTGCACACCCGAAAGATACCCCAGTTTATAAAGCACCTTGGAATTTTGTTGAGATAGAACAACGAGCTTCTTCTACAGATACATGGGTACTGTTAACCCAGTCCCCTATTCAATGGGATAAATTAAACACTGTTTACTACCACACCGCAGGGGCAGGAACCACCCAATACAGGGCAAGATTTTACAACAGCATTACGGGAACTTATGCAGAATACACACCTACGGTATTGGGTTCGGGATTTACCAAAGGGCAGGTAGGTTTTATGATAAGAAACGTACGACAGATTACCAATGATTTAGATGGCAGAGTAGCGGGGGACAGACAGATAATTAGGTTTTTTAACGCAGCGCAGGACATTATAAGAGGGGCTAAGAAAGATTGGTGGTTTTTAAAAGTAACCGACTCGGCAACCACAACTACCGCTTCGGTAAATAAATACGCCCTGCCTGCCAACATGGGAGATCAGGGTAACTTGGATGATGTTAGATACCGATATGTTTCTGGAGCCAGTGATCTGACTTACCAGTTAAAGTTTTTAAATGAAAAAGAATTTGATGTTTATGTTCAGGATAACAACAGAACGGGTGATGATTATTTAACACACTATACGCTTGCAGAAGCTGATTCAAGTTCCGACGCTGGCTATATTTTAACCTACCCTACGCCTTTGACCACGGCTTTGGGTACGTTTTATTTTAGATATTACAGAGACATAGAAGATTTGGATACGGTAGATGATGAAACTCTTATTCCTATACCTGCTACTTTGGAAAACTTTGCCATTGCCCAGATGGAGAGGATAAAAGGCAACGAGAATAAAGCAGGACTGTATGAAGATTTGTTTTACGGCAGACAACAGGTAGGCAGAAGACAGATAGGAATTGATACGGGAGTTAACTTACTTGTAAAGATGGATGCCAACCGCAGAAACCCCGCAGGACAGCCAATGAGTTTAAAGAGATGGATAGGCAGACGGGGAGTGGAGAGACTTTATAACAATAGATTTGAATCGAGTGACATTTTGAAAGAGAAGTATTGGTAGTATGATATGGAAGAGCAACAACAGCCTTATAGTATACATTCATTTGAAGGGGTAAACCGCAGGGTTTCTGTTTTCCTGAGAAAAAAGGGGGAACTTTACGATGCCTTAAATGCGGTATTTTCCAAAATTATAGGTGCGGTTGCCAAGCGTGAAGGAAATGAAAAACGTGGAGCTGATTTAACTTCCACCACCAGTACCACAACCAGTACCAGTACTACAACCACAAGTACCAGCACAAGTAGTTCAACTACTACTTCGACTACCAGTTCGACTTCGACATCTTCGACTTCAACTTCAACCACGTCCACGAGCAGTTCAACTACAGAAACTACAACTTCAACTACAGAAACCACTACCAGTTCCAGCACGAGTACCTCTAGCAGTACAACCCGATCAACCAGCACCACATCGACGACGCGCTCTACAAGTACGACTAGTACAACCAGTTCTACATCCACAACACAGACAACGAGTTCAACTTCGACGACGACAAGCAGTTCAACGAGTACAACAACAACAGTTTAATGATAGGACTAGCTGGTTTAAAAACTTCAGACGGATTGGAAAAACTCATAGGGGTATATGGGAATGACTTTCATATCTGGAATCCTGTTTTGAATACCTGGACAGGACAGGGAGTAAACGTAACTTCCAGTGTAAACAAATGGAGAAGCGCAGTATTTTTAGACAAGGCTTACTTTGTTAATGGCTGGAATATTACTTCGCCTGGAGTTATTACACCGAATGATAATTCTAAAAGATATGACGGCAGTGTGTGGACTGATGAGATTGTTACTAGAGCACCACCTCTGGCAAAATACATACATCGGGTTGGGGATAGGATGTATTTTGGGAGTATTTATTTTCCAACAAGACAGGAATTACATTCTTCGTGGGTTTGGTTTACCGACCTACCCGACAATAATGATATTACCTATGGTTTTGTGGAAGGTGCAAATCTAAATGGTAATAAAGGTGATACAAGAGTTTTTGATAGTGAACCGACTATCTATTTTAAAACCAGAGGTCTTAAAATTGGAGACCCGATTTTCATAACAGGAGTTGATAAAACATTTTATATATCTGAAGTCCAGACGGAAAACAGTTTAATTTTAACCGAACCCTTACCACAGGATTTAAGTGATGAAGGATATTGGGCAGGCAGTAATTATTTCCAAGTATCTACCAATGACGGAGATGAGATAACAGGACTTGGAGATAATAATGACAATGTACTTGTTTTTAAAAGAGATTCACTTTATAGATATGACCGTATTTCTTTGAGAAAAATTAAAGGTGTACCAGGCACAACCTCACAAGAATCGGTAGTAAAT
>Ga0208957_1000308_pt1 | contig 42750 bp, 67 predicted proteins | sample RifOxyA1_FD_184029 | JGI IMG/M metagenome (GOLD analysis project Ga0208957, IMG submission 184029) | Groundwater microbial communities from Rifle, Colorado - Rifle Oxygen_injection A1 (SPAdes) | ecosystem: Environmental > Aquatic > Deep subsurface > Groundwater | place: Rifle, Colorado, United... | reverse complement strand
CTTAAATCTAAGTAACCGCCTACTGTTGGATTAAAGACATCATTCATTGATGTAAGGCTGCTTAAATCTAAGTAACCGCCTACTGTTGGATTAAAGACATCATTCATTGATGTAAGGCTTCTTAAATCTAAGTAACCGCCTACTGTTGGATTAAAGACATCATTCATTGATGTAAGGCTTCTTAAATATAAGTAACCGCCTACTGTTGGATTAAAGACATCATTCATTGATGTAAGGCTTCTTAAATCTAAGTAACCGCCTACTGTTGGATTAAAGACATCATTCATTGATGTAAGGCTTCTTAAATCTAAGTAACCGCCTACTGTTGGATTAAAGACATCATTCATTGATGTAAGGCTGCTTAAATATAAGCTATCGCCTACTGTTGGATTAAAGACATCATTCATTGATGTAAGGCTGCTTAAATCTAAGCTATCGCCTACTGTTGGATTAAAGACATCATTCATTGATGTAAGGCTGCTTAAATCTAAGCTATTGCCTACTGTTGGATTAAAGACATCATTCATTGATGTAAGGCTTCTTAAATCTAAGTAACCGCCTACTGTTGGATTAAAGACATCATTCATTGATGTAAGGCTGCTTAAATCTAAGTAACCGCCTACTGTTGGATTAAAGACATCATTCATTGATGTAAGGCTTCTTAAATCTAAGTAACCGCCTACTGTTGGATTAAAGACATCATTCATTGATGTAAGGCTGCTTAAATATAAGCTATCGCCTACTGTTGGATTAAAGACATCATTCATTGATGTAAGGCTTCTTAAATCTAAGTAACCGCCTACTGTTGGATTAAAGACATCATTCATTGATGTAAGGCTGCTTAAATATAAGTAACCAGTAACTACACAATTAAATCCATCAGGCAATAGTTTTTCATACCTTAAATCTAAATCGCCATCAATGTATATCTGCCCATTTCTGATTTCATAGCTGATATTATTTTTAGTTAAAAATTCTTTTACTTTTTTTGAAATTCTCATTTACAATCTTCCTTCTATTAACTACCTTAAAGAAAAAAAAAGGGGCGATAATGTCGAAAACCGCCCCACTAAAAATAGAGAGTATTTATTTTGGGTCTAAGAAATCAATCTGTTCAGCTACTACATAAACCTTACTTCTTTTTTCTCCATCTTTTTCCCAATTATCAACTTGTAGCCGTCCTTGTATTCCTATTTGTGAGCCTTTTTTAAAGTGTTCTCCTATTAATTCTGCTGTTTTATCCCACGCTTCAATGTTTATCCAGTGGGCTTCATCTTTCTTTTTACCTTTAACGGCAATACTGAATGAAGCTTTTACTTTTCCAGAATCGAAATATTTTAACTCTGGATTATTTCCCAATCGGCCAGTTAAACAGGTAGTGTTCATGCTATCTCCTTTTTAAGCTCATTTACTCTATTCATAACCTTTGCAAAGTCTGATTTTTTAAACTCTTTAGTGCTTGTTACTCCAAATTCTTTTTTAACCTGTTGTTCAATTTCAGGGTGTTTAGATACCAATGTTTTAAAGTTTTTTATGTTTGAATCGTTAAAGTATTCAATATTATCTTTCCCTGAAACAGGTTTAATATCAGGTTTATTTGGTTGCTGAAATCTGCTTTCTGTCTTTTCTCCATTCGGGTTTAATTGCTTACTGTCTGGATCGTCTTTATCTGTTGGAATATTAAAGAATTTCAACATAAAATATTTTTCTGCATATGTGAGAGCCTTTCCTACTCCCTTTTCTCCTGTTGTGTCTATTCCTTGTCCATACCATTTAACTGATATCTTTTCTTCTGGGTTATCAGCATTGACCCAAGTGAATGTCATATCTAATTCTGTTAGTATCTCAACTGTTTCATTTCCTTTTGAGTTCTTGCCATGCAGTATATCAGCGTATCTGGCAGATTCTACACTAGGAATTAAAAGCAATCCCAGATCATCCATTTTTTCTTTAAGTGCAATTAAAACCTGACTGCTTGATACATAGCTGTACTGAAAACTTTTGTTTTCTTTTTTAAGGTATGGTGCTACTTTTCTAACTTCAATAAGTTTTTGATAAATATTCATTTAAATAGTTCTCCGATTTACTTTACTTTAATGGTTCTTCATCCTCTATTACTTCAAAATCGTTGTACTCTTTCCAGTATTCACAGTCTGTGTGATCGCAGTGGTTGCAGTTGTAATCTCCTGAATGATATTCTGAGCTTGGCTCAATCCGTTCAGGTTCACATCCTTTGTTGTAATCTTCAATCATTCTGTCTAAATATTGATCGTAACTCATATACACCGCCTTTCTATAAGTTTAAGGCTAGGCTCAAGCCACACGCAAAAGCCTACCTTTAAACTTATGTTTTCCTAACATAAACTCAACTCATACCGTATTTGACACGCCCAGCTGTTACTCCACATACTGACCGCTGCAGGTTTTAAGCACATAACCTGTGGAAACTGACTTATTCAATTTTCAAGGGTGGCCGATTTGCCTTGTCTGGCCTTAGTAGACCAGAGAGGGGAAATCTAAGCTACTTCTTTTAGTTCTATGTCTGCCATCTGGTTAAATTCTGCCTCAGTGATCTCAACCCTGTTTCCTAAAAAATCTATGTAAAAATATCTATCTTCTAACTGTTCAACATATTCACTGACTATTCCGAGGCCGTTGTCTGTTTCGTCTGATGTACTTAAAATTATTTTCATTTACCATGCCCTCTTTTTGGTGTTTCTTACTTTTTTTGAATTCCTTTTGACGAACATTTCTGATATTTTGTAAGACATTCTTTCAAGTGTTGCCTGTAATTCTTTGCTTCTCTGCCTTGCCTCATTGATATGACTTTCAAACATTTCTATAAACTCTTGTTTTGACCAATCGCCAGATTCAACTTTGCCACCGTATGAATCCCAAAAGCTATTTAATTCATAAGTTTTTTCGTAGTCTGTTAGTGAGTTCAGGAATGTTTTAAAATCCTTTTGTGCCATTTTATGAATCCTCATTTTTTGAGTAAGCGGTTGCTCTCCCTGACTAGCAGGGTTGATTTTTAATTTAGTTTTGCTATAATGGTTTTGAAGTTTGTTTAAAGGCCATTAAGGTCTTTTTTTATTTGTTATTTTCCTTTGCTGGATGAATGCCATATCTAGCTAATTTCTTAAATACTGCTATTTGACCTTTTGGTGTTATTCTTGGACTTGGAGCAAAGCCTTCTTCATAATACTTTAACTCAAAATAACCTTTGCCATTGTTGCTATCGTATTCAGCTAAAGGCTCACCATTCCACATTAAATATTTAATCTTTTCAAAGCCACTGACTTGACCTTTTAAAAGTTCGTAAATGCTGTCACTACCTTTTAATGCTACATTTTTACTATTCGGATAGACAAAACCATGAATCTTGGCAAAAACTTTTAAAGGTAATGAGTTCTTATTTGGAATAAATGAGCTGTCAACAAAATCAACAACTGGTTTAATGGCTGCTATCTCGTTGTCTTTTTTCTCAATAAGTAAGTTCTTTTCTTGAATAATGATGTCTTTACCTTCAAGCTCAACAAGCATAAGCTTAACGCTTTCAACTAAGGTCAAAGCTGGTTTAGGTTGTGCATTAAATGAACCTGTTTTGCGTATTTCAGGTAAAACAATACCATTGACATACTTCTTAAATCTTTTTGCAGTTGCTTTCCTTGATGTACTTATTAAAGAGTATAAGCCTGATTCGTTAATGGTTAATACTTCTCTGTTTTGACCTGATATATGTAATGTATAGATCAGCTTTTCATCTTCGTCTAATCTTTCTATTGCCTGAGAAGCATTTTTTATTCCTAGGATTTCACATACATCTTTTGCAACAAACCAAACTTTTCCATTGTTATCTGTTTGGTATGAAAACTCGTGACCTTCAAAGATACCTTGTAATAATGAAATAATATTTTCTTTTCTTTCTGTTGGTCTAATTTGTAATACTGACACGTTATATATTCTCCCTTTCTATTTTTAATTTAAGACCCTTAATCTCTTTTTCTTGTTTTTTAATTATCTCGATACATTTGTGTATGCAATTACAATGTACCTGTCTGTATTTTCTTAAATATTCTAGTTCTGTCAGTTTTTCCTCCTTCTATAAATTCTCTTGTTAGGCAATTTTATTTATATTTTGTTTTAGTATGATTAAGCTGATTTTTTAATTAGATGTTTATTCTTTTTAACGAAATCAACTACAAGCTCGATAATTATTTCAGTCATTGATTTCTTTAATTTAATGGCAATGATCTGAAAATCCTCCTTCAGGGATTCTGGTAGTTTTAGAGCTAATCTTTCCAAAGTTGTACTCCTTTCATTTTTTTGTGTTAATATTACTAAAATTGTTTTTCTATTTTTGATACTTTTAGTTTATTCGCAATTACGAAAAAAGTCAACATATTTTTCGTTAAAATTCCTAAAATGTTTCGTTATTTTTACAAAGGTATAAAAATGAATATCAGTGAACGTCTTAATAGACTAATGATAGAAAAGAAAATGAAAAAATCCGACCTGGCGAAAGCCATGGATACTTCATCAGGTTATATAAGTGATATTCTCGACAATCCTAATAAGAAAATTGGTAGTGACAAATTAGCCTCGTTAAAACGAAACATTCCAAATTTAAATATAGATTGGCTTCTTAATGGGATAGAGCCTATGTTTATTTCTGAATACGAAACCCTCTGTAAAGAAATACAAGGCCATATCCCCCCTGAATTAGAAAGCATCATAGAAGAATATATAAAAACAGGTGATGAGAAAGTTAAAGAAAGAATGCTTGGGATAATGGAAGGGATAAGGATAGCAATTAAGAAATGAGAAAGATTATTTTAATACTATGCTTATTGATTTGTTTACCTGTTTATAGTTGGGATGGTATTGATTTGAGAACCGGAAAACCTATTGACATTTTATCAACGAGTGGTGGCTTTATAGAATGGTTATATCTTGAAGATGGGGAATTGCATCTTGATTTAATAGATTTTATTGATGATGAACAAATATTTTTTATAGACGTTAAGACAAAAGAACCAAGAATATTCGATATGTCTTAAATAAAAAAACTGTGGTAGCTTGGTCTTTGTCGTTCCTGACATAACGGCATCCTTTCACCAAGTTATCACAGTTCCCCAAAAGGGGTTATAAATATTATAACATATTGTCAGGAGGCATCAATGCCTCCTTGTAATTTCTAATGCTACAGCCTCCCCAAAAACCTTTTTTACAGCTATAAAAATAATGACTAAATCTGTAATACTCAGTTTAGTTTTTTTTGACAATTCGATTTCCCTGACACGCATAATTTATTCCTTCCTTGAAATAAAATAATAACAAGAAAAAGACGGCTCAAAATGGCCGTTTTTCTTACTATGACATGATTTCATGAAAATGAATTAGTAAACTTAACATATCCTCGGTTGTTATAAATTGTTACATAATTTTGTACTTATTTTCTAAAAATTAGTAAAACCGAAAATATGTGAGTTAATTTTATATTTGTTTGTGTTTTATATATTTATAGGAAATAAAATATAAAGGCTTTGTTAGAATGATTAATATAAAAAATACAACACTTGCATTTAATAATGCAGAAATTGAAAGTAATATTTCTAAAGAAGAATTAACTAAGTATATTCTTTATTCTGTAGCTAATGAATTAATGAATAATATGGCCAGTAATGGAATAATGGCCTATATAGAAGATGAATTACTTGCTATGAGTAACGATAAACTTTTAAGTAAGACTAAATTAAGCCCTAGTTTAAAGAAAATATTCTATAATCTATTTAAAAGTTATAATATCCAGTGTATGAGAGTAGGGTTATTAGGATTTAAAGATTGTAAATTTTATCTGGAAGATTCAGATATACAACTATGGCCTGGTACTTTTATAAATTCAGTTATGCAGGGTAAAAAGCTGGATTTAAGCATAAAAAATTAATATATGGAGTAAAAGTTAAAATTACTCCATATATAGAGTAAAAAATTGACAATAAAAAAGCCCCCGGTTTTATCCGGGGTTGTTCATGTAAATTTTGTTTGTATAATTGTTCATGCTGAACATTGAAAATTAAAGGGTAAGCCCTGCATCTCTAAATAGTAGTTTTTGCGAGGAGGATTGAAATGCCTATCTGTTTAAGCTCGTATCACTACTAGAAAGGAGGTGAGGCCATTGAGAGTTCAACTTAGTACTAAAGAGTATTGTTTTACTATCGCTCTTTTAATTATTGCACTAACGAATAAAGAGCCTTGTATTGCAATAATAACAAAGCTCTTTAAATAATTGTCTCTCATTAATTGGGCTGGTAAAGTGGGAGTAATTGGCGTTACTCTCACGCCCTTTTTTATATTATACCCATTTAAACAAAAATCAATCCCTTAAGTTGATAATATTTTATAAATCTTTAAGATAAATTAAGTTTAATAAAAAAACCCTGACTAAATAAATAATCAGGGCGAGTAAAGGAGGATCGAATGAATTGCCTATCATTCCCCGATAGGCTAGGGATTTATGTAAGCCTTTTAACAGCCTCCTCGAGCATATCGTCTATAACTTGGTCTAGTTTATCTTGGAACTTTTCTTTAAGCTTGTTAAATTGCTCAGGATGAGCTTTAAAATAAGCATCAATTTGCTTGAGTACAAAAGCTTTTTTATCTTTGCCGGCTTTATATGCTGTGTATTTTTCTTCAGCAATTTTGACTAATGCATCAATCAGCTTACAAATTGCTGGTTTTAGGAATGGTAATAACATAAAAAAAATCTGTTTAAACATTTCCATAGGTTAGCTCTCCTTTTCTTTCATAGCTTTTAATAATACTTCTGCGAGATAATCGCCTGTTATTTCATCTTTTAATAATTTAAAATGTGAACAGTCCTCACTGGTCCATTCAATATCTATGCCGAAATCCTCCTTAGTGTCTTTTATAAAATCAGGTATTTCACAGTAGGCTAAATGCTCACAATTTACGCATTTATCACCTTCTTCATAGTAGACTTGTCCATCTTCAAAGATCATTTTCCAAACCTCCGGCCGTCAAAAATAAACTGATTCTTGATGATTGGAATTTGTAAAGGTGAAAATCTATTATCATCAAAGTAAAATACTGAGATTGCTTGCTGCCAATCTGGTATGCCTTGTATATATTCAGGTTCTAGCAAGCAAGTACAGCCATTCTCAAACCAAGTAATTGTACCTCGATGATCTGTTTTGTATGCACTTCCTAAGCGGTGAGTATGTCCTGAACTTCCAGATGTTCCATGCTTGTCTAATTCTGCCTTAGCTGAATAGCCTGAATGTTTCCGAACTATTCCCCCATGAGTAAATATAAAATCGTTGTATATAAAATTATGTTCGTGATAATGTATATCGAGTAAATCTAAATTTAATAACTTTGCAATTTCCAGAACTTTTAAGCTAGAGAGTTCTGGATTTTTCCATAAGAAACGTCTTAATCTTTGCTCATGATTACCGCTAATAAAGTGTATTTCAGGTACAAGCTCTTTAAAACCTTTCAAGATTTTATATGCTATGTCTAACTCATCTTGTAAACTAAACTTTCTTGCAGGATTTTTATCGAATTTAGACAGCTCATAAAAATCTAAAAAATCACCGGCTATTATTAATTTATCCGGCTTAAAATAATCTAAAAAATCAAATATTGCTTTAAGTGTTTTTGGGTCGTGGTAAGGAATATGAGTGTCATTTATCTGGACTACTTTAGTTGTTTGATGTTTTTTATTTCTTCCCCTCCATTTCTCTATTTCTCCTAAATGCTCATTACTTGGGTTTCCTACTAATTCCATAAGTCCCCTTTCATAAATATGGTAAGTCTAACATTTCATGTATTTCAAAAGCTTTATCAGTTATATATTCAGGACATTTTGATACTTCTAATAGCCAGCATAAAGTTATAATTAAGCTATTTCTTAAAGACTTTATCGTGTTCAGTAAGGTTAAAATGATGTGCGAGCGTAATATTTTTATCATTAAACCTTGCTATCCTTCCACGATTATCTATGTGAGTCCACGATGGGGCTAATTCTAGCCCACCATAAAAAGTTTTATCAAATATCATAAATACATCTTCAGGCTTCATAGCCTTAACGGTAAAATCAAGAGCTAATCCCTGCACATGAAAACTATTTTTAGCACCGCCTATTTTTGCATTATAATGTTCAGACCTCCAACCAGAGGTTATTGTTATTGGTTTTTTAAAGACTTTATCCCTGTAGACTTGTAAGATAACAACAATAGACAAAAGATTCTTTAAAACGTCAAGGGAAGGCAACTCAATCTGATTGATTGTTAATTCCCACCAACCAAAGTTATTAGTTGCCATATAATCTTTAGGGATTGGATAAAGATTAGTTTTTAAATATTGATGTAATTTTTCAGGAGTTATAATCATTTGAATACCTTTATTGCTAAATCAATTAAGTAACCACATACACCACCAACGGCAAAAACACCGGCAAAGAATATATTATGTTTTTGGTTATCTTTTTCTAAATCAGAAACCCTGTCATTGAGTCCCTTAGTGCCGTTACCAATAATAGCCTGTCTAATAGAAGCAATATTCTCTGACATTTCAATAATGTTTTGCTCATATTTGCAGTCGTGCATTAAGTTTCCCCTTTCATAAAAAAAGACAGCCCTAAAGGCTGTGATTGATTTTATTATCATCTTTGTTATAATTATTATAATTCTAGAAATAATTTATATTATGGAGGTTAAAATTGAGTTTAATTAAAGCAATTAAAATAAGTCTAAGTACCGGTATTATCATTCCTAAACCAATATGCGAAGCCATGCAAATAAAAGCTGGTACTGGTTTTAAAATGAAAATTCAAGATAATAAGATAATCTTAGAAAAGATTGAGGAGTAATTAGGAAATATGGCAGATATAGGAGAAATGGCAAAATTACTGAATGATAATGGCTATAATGTTAGCCTATTAATTCCTATTGAAACAGGCTATAAAAATGGCAAAGATCCTGTTTATTTCATGCGATGTCATAATGGAAATAAAATTTTTGAAATTAATATTACTGAAAAGATTGAGGAGCGAGAATGATGAATAAATGCAAGGAATGTCCTGATTTTAAAAAAATAAAAGAAAGATTCCCAAGTATTGATAAATTTTCTGGTTTTGGAATTAGATTAGTTAATTTTCAATGCGGTTGTGGTCAATATGTGCAATGTGAATATGGTTCAGAATGTCATAATACCAATAAATGCACTGATTGTCTAAATAAGGCTAAGGTATTAGCAAATAAAAAATACGAAATAAGCGGGAGGCCACTATCTAGCATACTCCCATGCGAAAGCTATGTTGAGATAAATAATGAGCTTAAAAAAGTTAAAGGCATTATTTTTCTATCGGGCAAAATAGTTATTAATATTGAGGAATAAAAAATGTTTAAAAATCTTTTTAAACCAAAAGCTGAAAAACTACTGGATAAATGCAAAGAAATCATTAGATTAAGCCCTGGTCAAAATATTACAGGTAAAAACTTCAGTTTTTGTTATATTTCAAATTCTAAAGACACGGTTTTTAAAAATAATAATTATCTTGCCGATTATGGCCATATTGCATTAATTGTCAAAAATTCTAAAAATACAATCATTGAGGGCAAAACCTTTGATTTTATTAAATATAAAGAATTTACGGTTAAAGAGTTAAAAGAATTACAAAATGAGGAATAAGTATGATTATAGAAATAAACAATTTTTCGCCAGCCAGCCCTAGACTTTGTACTGAAATAGCCTTTGCGAGTTATTTTAAAGAACAACCCAGTATAGTTAAAGATTTCACTAAATGGAAAGGCGGTAATTACGGCTGTTATTCCGGCGTAATTCATATTTATCTTTATGGGTGTAGCGGCGGTAAACCTACTAAAAACGGTTATTTAGCATATCAAGATATAGAATTATATGTTTTTAAACTATCTCATAATAGCGGTTATGAAAATTTTAAAGATTTATTTAATAGAATAACCGAAATATTTAAAAATAATAAATACAGAAAAATAGAATATACAACTTACAAAATAAAGGAATAGCTATGAATAAGGGTGACATTGTTTATTAATTATCCTGTCAATTTCTTTTTTTGTTTCAGAATCAGGACCACCACAAACAAGCTTTAATTTTTCTTCTATAAGTTTTTTTGTCTGTTCAGAAGCGGAGTATTTTCCTCCCTCGTTTTTTTGAAAATTATTTTTATTATATTTATTTATTAATTTTGTTTGTTCATGTGCCTTCAAATTGATGACTTTATTACCTTCAAATTGAAGGTTAAGAGTATTCAAATTGAGGGTTAATTTATCTTTTACCTTCAAAATGAAGGCTTTTTCTCTCAGCTCTTTTAGTCCTCTATCAACCGAACTTTCTGATAAGCCATATTTATTAATCAGTGTACTCCTGTTTATAAGTATGTTTGGATAGTGGACACTGAAAATAAGTAGGATTTTAAATGCACAATCCTTTAGGTCATAATTTCCAACATTCTTAATAATTGCCGTTGTCAGCTCAAACTGATTCATCTCTCTAAACTCCTCCTTGAAAAAATCCATTACGGTAGTTGACACATTGAGGAGTAATTTGATATTATGTTCTTGAAGTTTTTTAAGCACTCCTCAAAGAGTGTCTTTTTATTTGTTCATATTTCATGCATGAGTTTACAGGTCATGTTAGTATGTTGTCAAGAGCGTGGGAGTATGGGAAAAGAACGGGAATAGTCCAATGGAAAAATTAAGACTTTCTGCTTCAGATTTTATGAATATAACAGGTCAGCCTAAATCTACAGTTTACAATTGGATGACACTTGGAAAACTTGAGACTGAAACAGGAATTAAGGGTAAAAAGATTATTATTACTAAAGATGAACTTGAATCATTAACAATTCAAAATATCCCGGAAATTATAGAACCCATCCCGGAAAATTCTCAGACCAATCCAGAACCTATCCAAGATAATCCCAAAAGTGTCCAAAAAGAATCAACTTTAGACTTGTTAGAATATGTTAGACCTTTTATGGAAAAAGCTGGTAAAGTCCAGCTTTTAGAAGATTTATCAAAACAAAAAGAAAAAGACTTGGACTATTGGAAAGAACAATATTTTAATATGAAATTCCAAAAGGAATCATTAAGAAAATTTAACATTCCAGTAATAATAACTTTAGTTTTAATAGTAATAATATCAATATCTGTAGCCATATTCTTTGCTACAAGGCCACCTATTATCAAAGAAAAGATAGTTGAAAAACCTGTAATTAAAACAATAACTAAAACTGTACCTAAATATATTTATAGAAGAATAAGATATTAAAGGGCTAATAATTCCTGTCCTAATTGCCTTATCTCTTGTATATATCCCTCTTGCTCCTGCAATTTTGCTATGAATTTATCGTCATCAGTTTTATCTATCTTTTTGCCGAGTTTTTCTTCTCTGTATCTTTTCAAGATGACATAATCCAGACCCGCGGCCTTTTGCTTTAACTCTTCTATCTGTGCAAGTTTGGCTTTCTTTAAGTCCTCATTAGGCTTAATGTCTTGGCTATCAATGTTTATCTCTGCATCATCGGCAAATATCTTAAAAGTTACATTTTGGCTTAATCCTTCGATAACCGAATCACCGTATATATTTTGCTCGGTATAGCTTTTGACGTTCTTAATGACTTCTAAAAGCTTGCCTTCTTTGTCGAAAATTACTGCTTTCATAGTTACCCCTTATGATGTACGATTGGATGAAGTTGTATTTGTTGACGTTCCAGCGTCAGAGTAGGCTGCTGTACCGTAAGCATCAACTCCTTTAAGATCATTATTTACTACAAAGTTTTTATCACAATCCGCTGTATTTATACGTATCCCGTACTTTGGTTTATTTCCAGTAGCTACAGACCTTGAAGTATTATGTTGAATATTAGCGTAATTGGAATCGGCGTCAATTATAAGGTTGCTATACGTATTATTTGCGCTAGTTCCGTTTCCAACCATAGAATTACCTATAATATCAATATGATCGCAAGTAGCTATATATACGCCATCAGTGCCATTATAGTTAATTTGATTATTTACAAATTTATTATTAGAAGATCGTCCAATTATTAACCCAGCGCCAATAACTATTCCAGACCAATAATTTTCTTCTATAATATTATTGATTATATTGCAATTAGATATATCTACTATCGAGCAACCATAACTATTTTGAGAAAAATTGTTATTTGATATTATGCTATTTTTATTATATTCAAGTATGGTTTCGCCGCCAGTGCTTATATTCATATATAAACCGTAATCGTTATTAGTCGATATATTATTTTTTAAAGTAATATTAAGCGACGAATTTAAATTAATACCTTTGGATTTAAACTTAGTAAATACAGTATTAGATATACTTGAATTTATTGAACTGTATAAATAAATTCCTTGATGATTGGTGGAACCATTATTGTTTTTGTTACCGTCAAAATATAGATTAGATATAGAAACAAAATTACTTTGATATACTGAATCTTTAATAGCTGTAATAGCGCTAATATTATCAGCGATTTTTATTATAGTTCCAGAACCTTGTCCTTCAAGTTTAACACCTGATTTTACGATAATAGAGCCGTTTATTGTATAAGTACCTTCTAAAAGCTGAACCCTGCCACAATATGCCTGAATTCCGAAAATATCTGCCACTTGTATATCGCCCTCGAAAGCGTTAACAGTGGCAACTTTTGTCGAGCCTATATAATCGGTTATGAGTTTAGCCGCTTCCGTTGAGCAATCGCCAGAGGTAAATAAAAGCATTAGGCCGTTATAATAATCATCCATAGTGCTAGAGTCAGAATCAAAAGTTATTAATACCGAGCTTGAAGCATCGGCAAATTGAATCTCGCCAACTGCCAAGAGTGTGGCATGCCCGTTATTAGCTGTAATATCAAGCTTGTAATAAGTGTATGATACTGCATTGGTAAAGCCGAATATTTTAGTCTCATTTTGCGCCCATGTGGTAATGGCTGACCTAGAATCTAGCTCAGTCCAATCGCTCCCATTATTGGAGCCGTATAATTTCCATGCTGTTGGCGATACTGTTTGAGTGGCATCATTACGGGAGGTTATAGAATAACGGGTGACAGTCTGGCCACTTCCAAATTGATAAGTAATACTTGCGGCTGTGGTTCCTGATGCAGTTATCCAACAAGCAGAGGCATCGGCGTTTGAATCACTAAAAGCTTTATATGCCTCGTAGGTTTTCTCCATGAACTCGACTTCGCCAATAGCTAAATACGTTACGAATCCATTATTTGCGCTTACATCTAGCCTATAGTAAATATATAAGGCATTATTAGTAAATGAATATGTCCTTTTTTCTAAGTTAGCCCAGTCTGTTTGATTAGTTTGTGTGTCTAATGTAGTCCAGTCTGTGCCATTATTAGAACCTTTTAATGTCCAATCCTTTGGCGAGGCTGTAGGGTTAGCACTATCTCTTGCTTGAATTGTGTATCTTTGAATATTTTTAGAACTGGTAAATTGATATTGCAGCCAGCCTGTATTTGTACCTGATACTGTAACCCAGCCATTATTTAATACTAGTGAGCCATCAAAAGCATTCCATGCGGCAAAACTAGCACTATAAACCGAACTTGCTGAAGCTACTCCGCTTGGCGCAGTATTACTTGTCATAGTTGGCACTAAATCAGCCGAATAAGTTGCATTAACCGAGCTGGCTGTAACTATCCCGCTTGGTGTTGTATTGCTTGTCATAGCGGCGCATAAATCTGTCAATGATAACCCCGCTACGCTGCCAGATTCTATGCTTTTTAACGGGATAGAATTAATGGCCTCATTTATATAATCCTGTGCGTTTATTGCGGCGTCTGGGACAATATAATCGGCTCCTATTTTATTAATAGAATCGTTAGCGGCTACTACTTTTGTGACTGATCTTTGTGTTGGGATCTCATTTCCTAGCTCAATAACCGAATCAATAACAGGCTCTTCGCTTCCTAGTGTATCGGTATATATTCCAGTATTACCGCCTGTTAAATTTTGCGGGGTCATAGCGGTTACTATACCAGAGCCGTCATTGCCTGTAGGATAAGATAAAGTTACCAATGCAGTGGCATCAACACTGGCCTCAATTGCTGCCTTAATTAATGCAGCGGTAGAAGTTATTTGACTACTTCCATTAGTGGCTAGATTTACAGTTATAGCGTTACTTATAACCGATATGCTTAAGGATTGACTCGGCGCTCCCGGATTAAGATAAGTAATAGTTATATTATTGGCGCCTGATGTTTGGGCTACCGATGTATAAGTAAGATCGTTATTAGTTCCGGTTAAGGCTGTTGTATAAGTTGCATTAACAGGCCCGTTATATTCAATACAGGTAAAGCCAATATTACCCTCTTGCGCTTCTGTCATAGCAACTATGCGCCAGCGTTTGAGAGTATAACCCATGAATGTAGAAGTAACTTGAATTACATCGCCAACCGTTCTGTCAAGCCCTTGTTTGCCTGTTTCAAAGTACATATGCTTATTACAGGTATTAGCAAGATTAAGATAGAACCATGCCAGCCTTGACGCTTGTTTATGGTTTGTTACTCCATAAGCCTGCACCTCTTGAATGATTGGTTGTTCATTGTTAAAAGTTGCCAGCTCTGCACTGGCAAAAATTCTGGCTGATTCTTTAGCTGGATTTACATATTGAATCCTGACAATGTCATAAAGATTCTCTCTCGGAGTTGTCCAGAATTTCTCTGAGCCTGCTATTATTTCGCTTGGAGTGAATACCTGTGAGACCGTCTCAGCTTTATTTATTTTAATGGAGAGTTTGCCATTTTGATAAACCATGAAACCCTGACAACAAATCAAAAGCTCATGCAGCCAATCAAGGCGGCTCTTTTTCTCGTCAAGAATGATATTAAGCGAAAATCTTGGCGTTCCTAGCGTAGCGGTTTGTCCTGATGCGGTATTTTCGTAAGCAAGGTCAACCGTTGCTGTATTTGCATCTGTTATATTTACAACCTGTCTGGATTCGCCGTTAACTATAAAATAACTACCTACGCTAAAATCAGCCTCAAAATCCGTGCCAGATCCGGTCAAAGTCCTTGAGCCTGCGGTTGTGCTAACAGTTCCAGTTATTGCGCTTGAGTTGCTTGTAATCTCCCTGCAATACTCCGCCGCATCAATAAAGCTTTGAATATCCAAATATTCTTTAACTAGTGTATTATCAAAAATACCGGTTGAGTTATAACCCAACCTGCAACCGCTATAACCAATAAGAAAATCAAAAATACACCATGCTGGATTATTAGTGTATTGTGTTGAGTATGTATCCTGCCCCGAATAAATTTTTACTTTTTTACCCGTGACCGTGCAGGTCACATTCATAAAAGTTCCGCTGACTTTTTGGCCTGCTCTTGCGGTGATAGCTAAATAAGCAATATGTTTTAAGCCGCCTACTTTGGCGGCTCTTTGTGCTTGTGTTAATGATATTCCAACTCTATCGTCTATTGTCTGGCTAGATGTTCCGTGATATTCGCTGTATGTGCATTCAGGGTCAAGATCGGCTATGGCATGATTATTTATTTTAATGTTTGAAATATCAGTTATCTCGCCTTCACACAAGGCTATTGTAGTGTTTATAGTATCTGTGCCAGTATCTTGCCAGTTTCTATTTCCTGCAAGTTTATTAACACCGTAGCAAATAGGAATACACAAAGTATTATCTGCCTGTGTTTGAAGCGCCCCAAATTTATATTTAGGCGAGGTACCCCCAGGGGTGCCAGCATTAGAATTTTTACTAGATAGGACTCCGAGAGTAGCCACTGTTGCCGCTATCCCAATACTAGCCACTGTTGCCAGCCCAGCGCCTAACGCAGCCGAGCCGGCTAAAACTCCGCCGCTTATAGCGACACCTATTGCAGTAAATATCATATAATCACCCTAAAAAATCCCTTAATGCCTTTTCTAATCATTTCGAGCTTATTAATCTGTAATAAATAGCCTCTAAAAACGTGGATTATTTGCTTTTTGCCTATATATACGGCAACGTGCAGCTCCCCGTTATATTCAGCGGCTATTATGTCCCCTTGTTGTAAATCTTTTTCGCTAATTTCCTGAGCATGTGCCTTAATCTTAGCCATGCCATATAAAAAGTTGCGGTTATGATTATCCGATGGAAGCTTAAAGCGAGGCGCATCTTCATAAAGATAATAGACGGGCGCAAAGCACCCCTTGTAAAAATCCGTACCCTCAAAAAACATACAGTAAGGCTCGCCCACCCGTTGGATGAGCTGCTTAATTTTCTCATTCATAAATAATCCTTAAGTTTTAATAACCATTTGCTTAACTATCGAAGGAAAACCACCGAATCTATCAGCATTAGATGGCGTATGATTATTGCATGCCGTATATGTTTTAGTACAAGTGGTATCATTGCCAGCGTAAGCGCATCGCTCGTCTTTAAATGTGTACTGGCAAAAAACGTCATAAGTTAAGTTGGGGCTTTGGGTTGAATACCCCCCGATCTGTCTCTCAACATCAAAAGAGAAGCCCGCAGCCGTGAGCGCAATATTATTCATTAAGCCTGAAAATAAATCGATAGGACTGCCAATTATAGGGCTTCTGCATGTCCATGTTGCTGTGCCGTCAACCACCGAGGCATTAATTGAAGTCGGCCAAGTTGGCTCTGTTTCGCCCGTTGTTCCGGCGGTTGTACATTCATAAATATAGCTATTTTTAACTATTGGGCTGACAAAATTAACCGCTGGGTCTGTGCCTGTAGTGTAAGCCGTCAAAGCCTGCCAATCTGCCGGAAATCCGTTAAATATTATTTCCTCGACTGTGCATTTAGTGTTTGTAAGAGTATCGCCATTTGCGGCTATTATTTGAGAATATGCCTGATTAATATTTGATATACTTATTGGGCATTTTTCGACTGCGCCCTCCATATCTGTGTTGATCTCTCCCCTTTTGACTTGACCGGCGTAATATATATTGCCTGATAGTGTAAAGAGCGCAAGGCTGTCATTCTCAAGTATTCTTATTGTTTCGTCAGGGTGTTCTATAGTAACAAGTATCCGAGTTTTAACCTCTGAGCCTTGCACTTCTGCTATTTGCGGGGCTGTTAATTCTTTACTCATTAGCTTTGTACCTGCTGTAATGTAATACTAAAAGTTGTATAACCGCCTATATCGTGGCTTATATCGAGCTTGTCATTGGCAAATCTGACAAGATATTGAACCCCGTCGCCTCCCATGCTTTCCCCTGTTGCTGGGTGTGTTGCTTTCCAAGTCCAATAAAAAGCTTCGTATTGTCCCTTGCGAGCATCAAAAAAGGCCATTATTGCAGCCGTATCGGTAGAATTTTTATCGAAGTCTAAAGCCCAGCTTTTGCGGGATTGAGTCCATTGATTCCGGCGTTGTTCTCCTCCGGTGTACATTTCGTCAATTATGGTTTTCCATTCAGAACTAATCTGATGGGCGCGTTTATAGTTAAAATTGAATGTTGCAGTCATAATTAAGACCTCATTGCAGTTCTAAAGCCGTTTACGTCATTTTTTTTTAAATTAATTATTATTGAGGCCAGCTCTTTATTAGATTGACTTAACGCGCTCAATACATCTTCTTTGCTTGCCCCTGTCTTTATTTGTGGCGCGTTAATTACGGTAATGGGTTGCTGATCTCCACCCATTGAAATTTGATCGTTAGGAATAACTCGTCCTGATTGTTTAGGGACGAATAATTCAGGGCCTTTCTCTCCAACGAGTGATATTTTACCAACGGGAGGCGTACCGCCATTTGCAAAGCCTAATAAACTGAAAGCCTTTAGGCCAATATTTGCTGCTTTTCCCCATGCAGAACCCTTACCTGCTCCTGTAGCGAAGTTTTCAAGGCCAATTTTTGCGTAATGCATTGCCAAATCAAGCATTAATTTCTTGGCAATTTCGGCAAAGTTACGCTGTTTAGAAAACAGGTCATTATATGCCCTGCCCCAAATTTCCTTAAACTTTTCCGCGGATTCCTCATTAGCCTTTCTTGTTAGATCCTGTAATTTAACATTGAAGGTTTTATTAAGTTCCTCTTTGGCTTGTAATTTATCGGATTCCGTTAAGGCAGTGTCGTTAATTTCTTTTTCTCTGAGCCTGTATTCTTCATATAAACCCTTAAGACCTCCAAATCTGGAAGATTCTTTAGAATAACCCTGGTTAATTAAGAATTGCTCAACCTCGTTAGAATTCTGTATTACAATTCTTTCCTGTTCGTATTGCCGAATAAGATTTAATTTAGTATCAAGGTTTTGTTTAAGCCTCTGTTGATCTTCCTGATAGGCTCTTAGTATTTCTTGGCCTCTATTATTTTCTTCCTGCCTTATATCTTCTGCATATTTCTTTTTTATTTCTAGGGTTAATTCTTCGCCTTTTTTAAGATATAAGGCATCAATTCTATTTTTTAAGTCGCCTTTGTTTTTGGCATCGCTTATCTCTATTTCTCTTATTTTTGCTGCTTTTTCTAGCGCAAGGGCTTCTACTTCAAGATAATATTTATTTTCAATATCAATACCAAGATCTGCGGCCTGTTTTCTATATTGATTTTTTAAGTTGAGAATATGCTGCTCAGTCTGGATATTATTAAGCTGATCTCTGTAAGCGTCTGCGGCCTTGTCTTTTTTTGGTTTTTTGTCATCTCCGCCACCACCCCCAAAGCTCATTTTTCCAGCGGTTGTGCTAGTAGGTGCGGTTAAATCCCTTAATATCTTTTCGGTAGCCTTGCGTTCCTTGTTTAATTTAATAAGATTACTCTTAGCGGTTTGCATATCGCTATATGCCTGATCGGCTTCCGGGTCACCTACTTTTAATTTAGGATTGCTTAAAACTTTCTTAGCGTCTAAATATTTCTGAGTATTGATATCAATATAATTACTTGCGTTTTTTTCCTTTGCCATTTCCCGCATGCGGATTAGTTTAATTAATAATTCGTTAGCCTGACCGGTGAGTTTAATTATATAATCAAGTGCCGCTTTAGCCGCTGGTGCCAAGTCATTACCTATGGTTCTTGCCAGAGACATGAAACCATCTTTCATAGTTGATGTTTTGCCAACTATTGTATCGGCTTGTTTCTGCGTCATTCCGTAAAATCTGCCGCCCTCGCTTGTAGCATCAATAAAAGCCTGTTTAACCATACCTATGGATATGGAACCATTTTCCATATCCTTTTTAAGGTCTTTCATGCTCTTGCCGGTACGTTTTGATATTTCTTGCAGTGGATTAAAGCCAGCATTTACCATTTGAAGCAAATCCTGACCCATTAAACGCCCGGTTGATGAAGCCTGAGCAAAAGCAAGCGTCATTTGCTGCATTTTTTGCTCATTACCTACCGAGACATCACCAAGCATTTTTAATGTCGGCATAAGCTCTTGAAGTTCTACTCCAAAGCTTAATAGAGTTTTAGCATTATCCGCCAAGCCCTGCATGGCAAAAGGTGACTGATCGGCGAATCTCTGCAGCTCGCCCAACAGTACCTTAGCTTTTTCGGCATCACCTAACATTACTTCAAAAGATACTTTTGCCTGTTCAAATTCGCCCGCTGCTTTTAATGAAGCTTTTCCTACATTATAAATTCCAAAGGCTAAAGCTGCCAAGGCAGCTACTATTCCAGCTTTAGAAAGACCTGATAATCCGCCTTCAAGTTGATTGACTTTATTTTTAGCGTTGTTTAATTCATTATTTAATCTTTTCTGCTCGGCGGTTAGTTTAGCTGTATTTACCCCGGCGGCTGTTAATTCTCCCTTTAGTTTAGATAGAGATATTTGGCTTTGTAGATATGCGTCTTTACTAGCTTTTGTTGAATTTTTTAAGGCATCGAATTCTTTCTGCAGCTTTTTACTTGGATTCTCTGTATTTTTTAATTCAATAGCTAATTTTTTAAGCTCGTCCTGTGATGCTTGCCACTGTTTTTTAGCTTCTACGGTCGACTTTAAATTAACTTTGTAATTCTCAATCGAGCCCAGTAGTTTTTTAGACTGTTGCTCGTAAGCAATCATTTCTTTTTGAGCTTCAGACATACCTTTTTTGTATTTTGAAGCATCAAGCCCCAGCTTGACATTAACAGAGCCTAATTGTGTACTCATTTTTTATCCTTTAAAAGTTAGTTAAAAACGCCTTAACCTTATTGCCCTCATTAACTGGGCTATCGCTTGTTTCGTCGTAATATCCCTTGCTAATGCCGTAAGTAAACCAGATACATTGAAATTGCCTCGGATTAGAATCCCAAAACTCTTTAATACTCCAATGCAACTCTGAGGTTGCAATACATAGCCAATTAGCCCAATCTATTTTTGGGCTTCCTGCTTTTTTCCGTTTTCTTTTGCCTCATTCTCTTTAATTACGCTGATAATTTCAGGCGGGATAATATGAACGAAAAATGCATCCATTATTGAATCAGATAAATTATTTAATAAGACAGCTATTTGAGGCCTATTTTGCAGGTCAGCCAGTTTTATTTCTGGGTGATGCTTTATAAGTCCGGCATATAATAAAATGACCTGATCTTTTACTTTTAATTTTTTATCGAAAAGCAAATCCCTTACTTCGTATAACGTCAGGTTCAAAGCATCTTCCAGCCATGCCAGAGATTTATTGGAATATTCAACGGTTAAAGTCTTATCGTCTATAACGATAGATTCTTTATACTCTTTAATATCTTCGTATGTCATTCTTCACCTTCTAATAAAATCAGATAGCGGGTTTTATCCCGCTATCTGTAGTATTCTAACTAGGTTAACTTATAGCTGCAACTGTTTCGTTCATTGTTATACATCTTATTGCTTTATCAGATAAGCGAGAATAGGCTTTTCCTTTAAAGCTCATTTCGTAAACATCGCCAGATCTCGGAATTATATCCATGTGTCCTTTGCAGACATAATATTCCATATGGAAGTCTGCAGTGTCGCCGTCAACGTAATCGGTTTTAAAGTGGAAGTTAAATTCGACCGGAACATCTGTTGAGAATTCGGTCAAGCTTGCAACCTCTGTGTCATTGCCACCGGATGAGGCAACGGTTGAGCCGTTAATTGTTGACACAACTGTCAAATCAACCATAGCGTTGGAGAAGCTCAACTCATAGCCTTTTTTTAGAATAAAGTTAGCAAGAATTGTCTCATCGCCTGTGGCTTCTTTTTCATCGGCTATTAATGAAACTGTAACCTCTTTGATACCGGGCGCATCTACATAAGAACCCTTGGCGTAAGTTGTGCTTGAATTTGTTGTTACTGTGGCAATTTTGGCGTCAGTAATTCCCAATACGACTGCTTGTTTTGTTAATGTCATTTCTTAGCTCCTTTTGCTTATTGCGGTAATGTTAAACACGAATGTATGACGGCTTTGCTCGTCTTTTTCTAAATAAAAAGGAGGCTGATTAGCCTCGATAATGTATTTATTACTATTTAAAACTATATATTTCGTCGCCTCTTTGCTGGCGATAGGGCAAAGTAAATCGTAAATACTTTTTATAAGCGTCTGCCCTGTGCTCATATTGGTATTTTTAACCATTATTTGAACGGTTTCTATTTTCTGCACCTGACTGGAAGCACCGCCATAAAGCCATAAAATGATAATATTATCGGTACTGTCATAATAATTAAGCTTTATAGTTGTATCAGTGCCTAATAATGCGGTCTTTAAAGCTGCTTTTATATCATCAAGAATCATAATTTATTAAGCTCCCTGTTTACAAAGCCCTGAGCCTTGACTTTATGTTGATTAAATGGGCGTTCTAAATATTTAGCTTTAGATTTATGTATTTCATGTTGTTTAAGGGCGTAAGGTGTATTAAAGCTAATTTCCACGCCCTCGCTTATTTCGTTGACTGTCCCGCTTCTCTCAAGTGTTCCGATATCAACAGGAGCCTGTTTTTTAGCCTCGCCGAGAATAGCCTCGCCGCATTTCTTAAGACCTCGAATCGCTGCTTTTAATACTTCTGTCTCGACTTTTTCACCAAACCAGTTTATTTCTACATCTGCCATAAAAGCCTTTCAATAGTTGTTTTAGGTACTCGCATTTTACTGTCAGGATTGAGCTGCAATATTTCTCCCGGATAGTTTTCTATTTGTTTTATGCAATCATCAATAACGCCCTGAACGGGGTTAAATATTTGCTCGCTGTCAAAATGTTCCATTGAGCCGTCCAAATCTATTCCGGCTAAAATAATTTTTAACCCTTTTTTATACGCCCAATTAAGGGCGATAGAATGAGACAGGCCATAAAATGATAAGTAATTCTCTTTTAAAGTCGGCTCTGAGCCTCCTGTGAATGTATATAGCTCGTAATTAGTTATATTGGCATTATCAAGAAAGCGTTTGTAATTAATTTCCGTGATTATCGTTTGCCCGCTGTAATCTTCCTTAATGCCTCTGATCGTTTTAGCATCAGCCAGAAAACAAAATTCAGAGCCGGGAATTATTGTATTAACAGATCCGGTTATATACTTTTTTTGAAGTTCTGGGATATAAGGCTTGATCTTATTAACAAAAGGGCTGCGTCCAAAGAGAATAAACACTAAATATAGCCTTTATAATGCAGGATATTTCCACCAAAGTCATAGACCGGAGTTACTTGCAATATCTGCCAGTCTTTGCCTGATATGGTGACAAGATTATTAATAGTAATGGCTGTTGCTGTCGTGAATTCAGCCATTACATTAACATCTTGACCCTGTGAATTTTTAATAACTCTGTTTTTATACTTTAACTTGCAGACAATAGTACTCGACGTGGTTGTCGGATTGTCGTAAGAATCCCTTGAGGTGACAGTCTTTAGAGTTATTGAGTTATTCATCATATGATTAAACAACTTTTGGCGCTCCTGTCCATTTTCTGACTAAGTTATAAGCATCTTTACTGAGTAAGCCCTTTGTATTAGAGCCTGTATAGGTAACTGAATCACCTTGCAAGCTTAATGATTTAATCCCCATTGCTTGATTTTTGGCATGTATACTATCAGTATCAGCAAGCAAAGCAACCGCCTCATATACAGTAGCTTTTTTAATATCTATCGGTGTAGTAGATATATAAGCCACGCCGTTTATAATATAAGGCGATCCCTCTAGTGATGTGCTGTATTGTGGAACATAGCGAGGCCATTCAAGAGCTTGATCGGGATCATATTTAAGATGTTGAAAAGAAAAATTGCTGTTAATTTTATCCGTAGCCGCAATTAAAGCTTTTTTCTGGTTTTCTGTCAGCGGGCTAACCCATGCCGTAACATTAAGCATAAGACCTGAATAAGTCACCGCCTCGGCTTCTGTTACAAAGCTATTAGTGCCAGCCGTTATTGCAATTCCTGTCATAATTCCACCTTATTATATTAAACGGCATCAAATGTAATAGTATAAGTCCCTGCCCATACTTCTAAGGCTTGACCGAGCAGTGTAGTCGGGCTGGTTATTGTGAATATAACTTTACTACCTGCGTTCCAAGTTCCTTGAAATGTAATATTAAAAGGGCATACGCCATCAGTTATCCCAAAACCTAAACCGCTAGAAGCTCCCACTTCAAAAAGCTTAGAGACAGTATTAACATATAGCGACCCGCCATCGGCATTAGTAATACTACCTAATACGCTTATACTGTCGCTCAAAGGTACTATTTCATAGGAACCATCACCGGGATAATAATTAGTATTAAATATGGCAGCGAGACTAGTTGTGCCTACTGGAATATGAAAGTCATAAAGGTCTGTATCCTCTGCGTCAAACAAATCAACCCATAATTTTTCAGGGTGTAGTATTGCCTTAGAAAGAGCGCTTAATTTGCTTTCAATCGCTGTGGTATCACCGCCTGCACTGTATCCCATTTATACACCTAACCTTTCGCCAGCCAATTGTATGCGCCAACCGCAACTATTACCACTGTGTCAAATTCTGCAAAGTCCTCGCCCATTGAAGCGCCTGCGGCAACTGGTACGGTAATACTTCCAATGCCAGCGGTCAAAGAATCAGCGCCAGTATTATGTATTGAAAAATATGTACAGTCTGTAGCTGTCAAAGTGTCATTGCCTGAGCCAGAGTCGGAAAACTTTATAACTCTTCTATTAGTATTAGTTTTAATATCATTTAAAGAGCTAACTATCGTATCGGTATTGGCTTTGATACTATCTGAGTTAACGTCCTCAACTTTGTACCCGGTTAATGAATCATAGTTTGCGTCATTCACAACCGCTACATTAAAGCCGGTTATACTGTCATACTCTGGGATTAAATCAGTATTTTCCTTAATAGCATCAATAGCAGGCTTAATATAAACGTCTAAAAGTTCCGTTGTTCTTTCATGTGCTGTCATTTCTTAGCTCCTTTCTTAGTTAATCTAAAAGCCCACGGCTTGCGGGCTTTCGTCATTAAATAAGTAATAAGATTATGCTTTTTTCTTGCCTTTTTTTGGTTTCTCAGGCTCTTCCTTAACTTCTTCTGGTAGATCAATAATAGATTCGGCTGTTAATTCTTCCTGTATTATCTCTGGCTCTTCCTGCCAGAATACTTCTTTAACTGTTTTTAAGAGTTCAATTTCTTCGAGGTCGTTAGTTTCATAAGCCCCATCAACAAAGTTTAAAAACCTTCTATTCTTTGCCTGATAAACCTGTAAGCTTTTATGATCGCTTGTAAATTTCATAATATCTCCTAATTAAAAGAAGGGGCCGAAGCCCCCTATTACTAGTATGCAGAACCTAAAGAAATTCTGCGCCAATTTGCATCTGCTATTGTATTAGCTGCTGTGCAACAATATATATAGCTTGTATCTTGGAATGTTTGCAACTTAGTTCCAACTGTGCCATTAACGCCACCGGATAAAGCTGTAGCGCCACCTGCAAAAGCACCATGCGCCATAGTTTCTCCAATTACTAAAGCATCACCTGCCACGCCTTTTGTCACCGCTGCCGCTGTGGCTGTGTCTCCTGCTGCGGTTGTTAAAGATACGTCTTTAGTAGCATTAGCGAGTACTGCTGCAAGTATAGCGGTCTTTGCATCGCCTTTAGTGCAGTCAACGCCCGGTGTGGTAGTGCCAAGAGTTACGGCATCAAATAAGTTTCCACCGTTTGTAAAGCTTGAGGTTGACGCTATTAAATCACCTGCAACACCGCCAATTTTTGCGGTTAAAGTGCATACATTAGTTGCAAATTCTGAAGCTGTGACGGATGAATTAGCTGTATTATGTCCATCTGTTCCATTTATAGCTGCAACTATTGCCGTTTTAGCTGTGGCTAAATTAGTTCCTATTGAAATGTCGCCCTCGCCTGTGGCGGCTGCTACTGCGCAGAAAGTATATAATTTTGTGCCTATTGTCATATAATCGCCAATTGTAGGCTGTACTGCAATGGTTAATATACCTTGCGATTTTGTACTCACTGCTGTTATATCTACCGCTTTATTAGTTGGAGTTGTTAATGATTGAGCTGCATCAGCGCAAAATTCATATACAGCATTCCCTAAAGTAACGGTTTCGCCATCAATTGCGACTCCATCAATAGTGAGAACCTTTGAAGAAGCCACGGCATTAACCGGGGTTCCCTCTGGTACCTGTGCAGATACTGCGTTAAGTTGTGTTTGAATATTAGATGTAACGCCATTTAAATATTGAAATTCAGCGTTAGAGACCGAGCCATCCGCCAGTTTGGCTGCATCTATTCCAGCCGCCACCTTTGCATTAGTGACTGAATCGTCTGCAACTGTTCCAACTGTTACCGCTTTTGAGTTAACGCCGTCATGATCATGTCCGGCTGAAATATCCATGATTAACTCTAATACTTTTCTAAGGAGTGGGTTTTTGAATCTTGTGAGGTCGTATCCTGAATAATATGCCATAATAATAATCCTTTCATTAAGAAGGCCGGGGAAACAAATCCCCGGCGCATTAGTTCCTTAATATATCAACTAGCTTGTGGTTAAGCCTGTGATTTTACCGTGTTGTGTTTCGTGGCCATAGTCAAGGCCGATTTGTCCGTATAATTGGCCGGATTCGCTGGCGCCTGTTTTTGATAATTCTTCATAGAATAAAACGCCCTTATCAGGTACAGGACAACCAACTGCTTTAATAGCTGACATGTCATAAATACCGAGTGAAGCTGCCGGAACGTGTGGGTCAAATACTACATTTACGATACAGAAATCTGTTTCAATCTGTTTAATGTTTGAACCGCCGACATTTCTTGAATCAGGAACATAGCTGTATACGTCGCTGACTTTTTGCTTTTGGAATGAGTTAACGAACATGAACATGTCGCCGAATGTAGCACCGTTATCAGCCATAGCCTTGAGTAATTGATCAATCAAAGCTTTTGTCAATACTGTTGTGCCTGCTGCAACTGCGTTGGTTGATACGGCAGACAATAAGCCTCTGGTTTTAGCTGCTGTTCCTGCGTTTACTGCTTGTTGATAAGCGCCATTATGGAAAGTGTAGTTTACATCTAACGCTATTTGCTCCAAGTTGGCTGCAATCTGGAAGTCTTTCTCATTGGTAACTTGCTGTTGTTGACCTGTTAAAGCAAGGCCAGATATTGCATTGTTATTGGACATTTTAGCGTAAGAAATAGTAACAGCTTTCTGGAAGATCTGCACTGTGTTGGTTGTTTGTGATCTTGCATAAACTGATGAGGTAGGAGCTGTCAAAGATGCTGTTTCAGTGATAGCAGGCTGCGAAGCTGAGTCTAATGAATAGGTCTGATTAAGAGGAAATTCAAAAGAATTAACTAAACCGCCACGCTGTAAAGCTCCGGTTCCGCCTAACATATTTAAAAGCGGGGTTTGTTTTCTGCTAATCTGGAATAATTCGCCAATATAATTAGGGAGATTCCAGACTGTTCCTGTTGCTGATGTTGATGCCATAATTTTTATCCTTTCGTTTACTTAGTGATGCCAAATATCCTATTTTTAAGTCTTATTGCTAAACCCATATCGCCATCATTCATGGCTTTGTCATACTGCTGTTGCAGTTCAGGGGCATTATTGCCACCCCCTGCGGGAGGAGTTCCCCCGCCAACATTAGGCTTTTTAACTTTTAGTTCAGGGTATTTCTCAGCGAGTTCATTAACTTGAGCCTGAAGATCTCCTTCAATATCAATTAATTTAACCGCCAGATCTTTGTTTAATCCTGCTTTGTCTGCAAGGTCTTTGGCCTCTGTGAGCTTTTGGAGTTGTGTCTTTTCCTTCTCGGCGTTAAGATATTTTTCCTCAAGCTCTTTGTTTTTCTTAGCTATCTCAGCTATTTGCTCTTTTATGAGGTCTGCGTCTGTCTTGTCTCCTTCGGCCAACCCTAGCGACTCAGCTAAAGCCTTTTTAAAATCTTTCAGATTATGCCTTTTGCCTGCTGCGTCATCATTGCTATCTTTTAGGGCTTTTGATAGTTTCTTGTTTTCTGCCTCTAATTGCTCAAATCTCTTGAGTAATTCAGGACTGATCTTGTTTCTTTCCATTGATGCTGTTGCCATAAGTAGAATCTCTCTTTCTTATTTATCAATACTAAAAAATCCCCACCAATCACGGCGGGAATATACTTTATTTAATTATAATTAATACTCTATGCCCTGTTTTTCATATTCTTCAATAACTGAAAAATCAATTGCAAGGTCATGGCGGCAATTAATATGAAAGCCTCCAGCTGCTTCGTACTCTGCTATGGTTGGATAGCCTTGCGTTCTACCTTCAATAGAATAAAATTGACCAACTGCATCAGCACAAGCCTCGGCTGTTTTTTCGTCAAGAGGTCCAACTATGGTGCATAAATCATTATCGCCGAATGTTTCAAGAATCCTATTTGCTGTGCCTGTTCGATGACTTTCTGCGGTCGTATTAATCGCTACCACTATTACGTAATCTCTGGCTGAAACCATTCTATGCAAAGAGCCGTCTTTTTTTGTATAGTAAGGAACTTTAAAAATATCCTGTTTTGCAAATTCCTTTTCTATTCTTAATACTGCTTGCTGCCAACTTTCAGAGCCAACCACTACACCCCTTATACCTGTAACTCCTATATCCCTCATAGTTTCAGAAGATACAAATTGACCGAGAGCTTGCAGTATTTTTTGAGTGTCTTTGAAGTTGGTTCTTTGAAAATATTCGAATGTATCACGGCCTATAAGTTGAGTTATTTTAAAATAAGATTTAAAGGTATTTTCAGCGGCTACTTTTACGGCTTCCTTATGTATCCCGCCGAATGTGGCATAATTACCAAGCTGCAGTTTTTCAAAAGGTATCTTTAGCTGCTTAAATTCTGCCTGTGTTTTGTCTACGCCAGACTTGTAAGCTTTGGCCGTACCTTCTATAGAAAAATACTTAAATTTATCCTCAAGCTTTTGGATCTCTTTTTTAACTTCGGAGTGTAGCTTTTCGAGGTATCTTTTATCACTGCCTTTTAATGCTGCCTGCAGGATTCTTTGTTTTATTTCTTTGTCGGATTCCCTGTAATATCTTAATACGGCATGCTCGTTTTCACTTATTATTTTGTTTAGGCTGCTCATTATTCATTATTCCCGCCGCCTTCATTGCCGTAAAGATCATCGAGATTTATAGCTGATTCCTGCTTTTTTTCTTCCTGAATTTGATTAAGCTCAATCTTTGCCTGATCTTCTGTTATATTATCAAGCCTTTGAATAGCTGTTAATTTACTCATAGTGCCTGTTATAACTCTTGAATTATAATTTTGGGTGTCCTCGGTCTCGTCATTAACCAGGCCGTCTCTCCATTTACTTGATATTTCTTTTATAGTCTTATTTTCAAGCTCAGAAGCTAATATTAAGGATAATTCAAGAGGCTCTTTGATTCTCTGCACCACTTTAGAGGCTTTGGAAAGTGGGCGCTGTAATAATCTTTTTAATGCTGTACCGCTGGAAATATTGGCCGAATCCATAGCAAACAAGGCGGCCGATGTGCCAGAGGCAATATAATACTGCTCTTGTAATTTGTTAATATATTCTATAGCCTGAGTTATTTGAGCGTCAAAAGTTAATAATCCCGGCGCTCTGTCATCGCCATCAAGCGGTATATAGGTATCGAGTTTTAACTCCCATTTGCCTGTCTGTGCATTAAATTGGGTGGCATTTTCTGGGCCGTATAATATCTTACCTTGTTTATCCAGATTGTAGCCTATTTTTGAAAGCTCGACTTCCATTGCCGTAACGATAGAATTATACTTCTCAAAGTCTGAATCGGAGTATATCTCATCAGAATTAGGCGTTAATTTCTGGGTAATTATAGTATTAAATTCCAGCCCTGTATCTTCAATTACAGGCTCTTGTATAGCGTAATCTATTTTATCATTTTTCAGCAAGTGGACCCTTGTCTCAACGCTGCCCGGTCTGTGAATCTCTATTTTTAAATATTTCTTGCCGTCAATCTCATAGTCAAAGGCTATGACTTGGGCGATAACCTTTTTATAATTAAGTAATTCTACCACTGGAAACCAATAGCGAGGATTAATATTGTCTATAAAAGGTTTATTGTTTTCCCTGCGGATTTTCAAGACAGCGTTGCCGAATGTTTTTAAGTCTGAATCAAAGCAGGCTATGACATCGGTAAATTGAGTATTCCTCATTAATTCGTTAAGATAATCTTGATCAGTACAGGAAAACTCAGGCGTTTCGCCATGTTCTAAATCTGCCAGAGCTTCATTGGTTGCCCTGTAATAATCAAGTTTAATGATTCTTACTTTTTTGTATTCGTCATCATCAGGATAAATCTTTTTAATGTCATCTAATATGACAGACTCATGCTTATTCTCAAGCATTTTCTCAAGCAAGTCATATTTTTGTAGCCTCTGGCATTGGCTTTCAATAGGCCAATCCATACCCTGGTTGAATACATCTAAAGTTGTTAAAATATCGCTCATTCCGTTTATCCTTGTTTCGTAAGTCTTTTTTACAAATAAATTTCTGAACCAATTAAACATTTATGCAGCCTTTTTCTTTGAGTATGCCTCGAATAATTTGCGCCCAAATCTGCGCTCGTAAAGGTTGAGTATGTATCTCATTGAATCCATCAAGTGATCGTTCTCCCCGATAGGTTTTTCAGGATCAACGCTATGCTTTAACCTCTCATCCTCTGATGGGTAGCGGTAAGTTTGAATCTCGTTTGAAGTATTTACGCATTTATCAGATATAATCAACCTGTCAAAGTTTATTATCGACCTTACAATTGTGATACTATCTTCAACCTTCGGCTTTTCTTCATAAACCGTATAGCCTGCTTTCCTTACTTTGTCGTTACATTCAGGCCGTGCATTGTCACCATTTGTATATCTAATCACCGGAATATTATATTCAAATTGTTTATTCTTTAGCCAGTCAATGACATTCTCAGGCTGTACTTTCGACTGATAAAATTCATCTATAAGATAATAAGTTCCCTGTTGAGTTACGCCAATCAAAACAACCGCCGTTGGTTCTGTGTATCCCCAATCTATGCCAACAATATACTCAATAAATTCTTTTGCCTGAATCTTTTTAATTATTTCGGTATGAGTAATCGTGTGTTTTTCATCTGAGAAAGTATCATATACTAAGCCTTCGGCAATACGCCACTGTCCTAATATCTTTCTTTCATAGAATGCACCGGAATAAAGTCTTTTTTGTGCCTCTATGTATTCAGGCTTTAAATTGGCGTTATCGTCCATTATAAAATGCCAGTATTCAAAAACCTGTTTGACCTGATCATGGTCGGTGTGTGCTGTATCAATAAGAGGCTTTATTTTTTCTTTATATAGCCAGTGATTTGTACTTTCCGGGTTGGAATCTGCAAAGGCTCTTGCATCATCCGCCGACAATCTGGACAAAGCCATATTATAAAAACTATAGTGATGTTTGCTTAATTCGTTAGCATACCAAAATTTCCAAGTTCCGCCCTGTATGGTCGCTTCACTTCCAGCGTTGCCACCGCCCACCACTAAACAATTATATAATTTACCCCAAAGTTTTATATCAAGCTCGCCTGAACTGCTATTGTATTTAATGCCGGCATTATGATAGTTCTTTAAATATGGCAATAATTCCACTAATACATTATTTCTAACAGTATTTTTGGAATATCCCGAAAAACAATAAAGCGCATCATTTCCTAATGCGTCCATAATTTGAGGCATTTTAAATATAATGCTGACTGTTTTTGCGCTTCTAACAGAGCCGTCAATTAAGGTAAATGGTTTAAAATCAAGAGGATCTTTTTTTAAGAACTTTCTGACTTTTGGGCTATATTTAGATTTAGTATAATCAATCATCTTTTAAATTCTTTAAAGCTTCTAAATATTTGAGTTTTGCATTTTCATCATGCGGAGTCTCTTCCTTTTTAAGCTTTTTGTTTTCAAGTTCTAGTCTCTTAACGTCAATCGCTGCAAGTAATCCCTCGCCAAGTCTTTGACCTTTTTGGATTTTATTTAATGATTCAATCATATTTGCAAAAGCTTTTGTGTCGGGTGTCTCAAGTTCTACTTCATCAAGATATTCTTCTTCTGGTTTGCCTTCGCAATACTCTTTTATTTTCACAACATGAGTTTTGAATCTTTTTTCTTTTAAATATTCCTCAACGGCATCAAGTGCCAAATCTGAAATACTTAAATATCTTGCGTTTCTAGCGGAAATATTATCAGAAATCTTCTCAATGGTTTTTTCTATAGTTTTTGTTTCTAATTTGTTTCCGAACTGTTTCCTTTTATCATCCCATTTACTAAGTGCTGCTTTCTTTCCCATCGTTGAAAAAGACACTTTATATTTTTCGCTTAATTTCCTTAATGATATTTGAGTTGTTATGTATTCATTTTCAAGCTTAATCCAGTTGGGTTTATTTTTTTTAACCATCTCGGTTTTCTTCCATCTCGGAATTTTCTAAAAAAATATATTCTAATGTTTTATTATTTTCTTGTGTTCTGCGGTAGGCATTTTGTATAAGATCATTGCTATAGCTTGATTTTATTTTTTACTATAATTTCAATTTGTTTTCAGACATCAAAGCCATTAATCGGCTCTTTAATGCATCAATTAGTAGTTTATAGCCCTCTAATATTGATTTATTTTGTAAATAGGCTTCGTATTCTGTTATAAGATCAGGCTGTTGATTGACTAATCTGCGCCTTGCTATGTCTATGTTTAATTTACTGAGGCGTTTATCAAGGACTATGATTTTATCAAGCTTAAAACTCGCCCCAAAGGCTGTAGTATTTAATTCCATATATTCTTCTGCAAGGTCTACGATTCTTTGTGATATTTTATCTAATTCGCTCATAGATATTTATATTCTTCCGGTCCTATATCTAATCTTATTCGGTGGCCGTCTGTTCTGAATCTCTCAGTCATTCCTAATTGTTCAAGTCTTTGATTTACAGTTTCAACTTCTTTTAAATGGTTTATCTGTCTGTTTCCTATTTTTGTATGGCATCCCTGGCATACTCCAAACATATTCCAAGCTAAGTCAAGTATTTTATGGGATTGTCTTATTATGTGATGAGGGTCTTTACTTGGTTTAGTGCAGAATATACATTTTGAATCTCTTTGTTTTATATATTCTTTTAATGCTTTGTTTCTTACAGGTTTTATTTTTGGTAGCATTAAAACCCCTCAAATTATTGCTTATGAACATTAGAACCACAGTTAGGCGGTGGCCCTTTAACATCTGAACCAGGGCCTATAGTATTTTTAGTTAATTTAATAACATTGCCGACAGGCTTAATTTTAGTTCGCTTCCTGCAATCTTTAAGATCAGCTTCCAATAAATCTCTTTCCACCTCATCAATGCAACATATACGCATCCAGCCGTCTTTTATTTTTACGCTCAGGACATTATCAAATGTATCTTTAGGATCATCAGAATCAAAAGATTGATATTTAGTTGAGCCGATCTCCTCATAAAAAAGAATTATAGGTCTATTAATGATGATATAACCTGTACGTCTTTTGCGATTTTTTAACATTTCGGTAATATCTATCATAAATAACCCCTAACTATTTCTAATAGCTATAGTCCTATAATGTATCTTATGTGTAGGTTGTAGGCTTTTTATACTTTTGTATTAGTGGTTAATCTTAAATGATCAAATATTTGAGATAATGATATTTCGCCATCTTTCCAAAGTTCGGCTAATATTGGATCAAGTTTCTTTGTACCTTACTTATCCTCCAGTGCTTTATTAAGCTGGTAAACAACCTGTTCTCTCTGCTCTAAGGTTATATCACTATCTGGATCATCATCGACAAATTCTAATGCTCGTTTGATATGCTCTCTCATCCTCTTGTTTTCGGCTTCGAGGGTTTTAATTGTTTTATCCCTAAGCCTTATCTGCTCAAGTAAATAATCGCTATGTTCTTTTATTTCTCGTTTTAAATCTTTTTTTTCCATTCATTCCTCACTTTATAGGGTGGGGCGTTAACGCCACCTATAGTTATCTAGCCGTTGGCCTTGCTTTCAGTTCTATAAGTAACAACGCCCCTAACAACAGGTACTTTAATTTTAAGTATAGGGTGGAAGAATCCTGATAATCTAGTGTTTTCCATTCTCTGTACTAACAACGTGGCGTGTAGCCAACTTTCAATTATCAGGATTTTCCTTAAAATATCCAGACTGGTGCGCATTGTTTAGATCGCGTTCTGGATTCGTTAATTCAAAGATCGCCACTCTGACGATCTCGTTACTGTTTCTACACTTGGCAGATCAGCTAATTATTTCTATCCATTGCAATAACTTTTGTCTTATTGCAATGAAATAGGGTTTTGTTGCAATAAGAATATTTCTATTCGAAAGAGTCTTTTAATAGCTGTTATCTTTTTTACCCCGTTAATATTAGGCTGTGGGGTAGGGGTACGTTATTTAGTGGATTCTTTTTTATGTCTTGCCCATTGATGTAATCTCGTCAAGATTATAAACCACGAAACACTTAATAACATAGCAGCTATAAACATCCGCCTAACCCTCCTGCACTGGCGGGGTTAACGGATCAGCTTCCGTTATATTAAAATCATAAATTTGTCTTATTCTTCTCTCGGCTTTATAATTTTGATTTTTATAAGTAAAATTGAACGTTTTTAGATCTTCTTTTATCATTTTTTCTTGTACTGTAATAACAATTTTAGTAAATTCATTGTCATTAAAATCTATCCCCATCTTATTCACCCTCCTTGAGGGCTTGCTTAAGAGCTTTTAAAAGACATTCTAATATGTCATCAAGCATGCATACGTCACACTCTCCACATTCTTGATTACGATTATCGCAACCACTACAATAATCTGTATTGTTTATTATTTCTTTTATCTGCTCTAAGGTTAATACTTTTTCCATAATTTCCCTCAATTCTCCCTCAACTTAACCCCAAAAGGGGCGGAGCCTTGAGGGTGGCTCCGGTAATTAGTTAGTTACCCTCTATAAAGGGTAATAATATCGGTAATACCAAAACAAATATTAAAAGTATATTTATTACGTGTATAACCCAAGGAGTATGCTTTAAATAAAAAACTATACTATTCATATTTTTATCCTAAATAACTCATACACTTTTCGAGCATTTTTGCCCCGCAGTTATCAAAAAAAGTGTTAATTTCTTTAGATATAGGGTGTTGTATTTTTACAGCAGGTTTATTTTGCAAAGTTGTTTTTTCTACAACCTTACAAACAGTTCCTTCTTTAGCAAATCTAGCAGGTATACTACTAACTATCTTTACAAAATCGCCTTCTTGAATTTCATCATAATTAATCATAATTTCTCGACCTTCCTTTTATCTCGACCTTATTTTCACCACACCGGGCAGGTCGAGTTACCCGGTATGGCTTTTAATTATTCGTTGGATACTGCTATCTTATTCATAGTTCCTGCAATATCTTTTTGTATCTGTTATGTCGTACACATCTTTAAAACGATTACATTGCTCATCTTCACCAATAACTTGATTTTTACATTCTGTGCAATCGAAATAATTTAAGAATCCTGCTTGTCTACCTGTAGGCTTTGAATTGCAAGTTATTTCTTGACCATCAAAGTCAAGGGCCCATATATTGCCATATGCCCTCAATGTTGTTTTTTTCATTTACTCGACCTTCCTTTTTTATGTCCGATAATATTTATTATGGAAGAAGCCCCCTAAAAATGGAGGCTCCTTATTTATATCCTAAGAGGTATTTTAAACCGCCTTAAATAGCCTTAATTTTGGCTTTAATCTCGTAATTGGTTTCGATTTTCCAAAACTCTTAGAAAATATAATTTCTCTTTTTACTAAATTTATTGTTAAATTCTTGCTTCAATTTTTTTGAGCATAAATTTTATCTGCTATCTGTGTAATAATTGGCACATATTTTTTACTGCAACTTTTATGTTTATAAAGGTCTTTGTTTAATACTGGTGTATTTTCCAGCCAATTAACCTTTGATTGATATATTACTGGGATCATTTCCCCTCCTAAATAAAAAAAAGAGAGAGGGGATTTCTCCCCTTCTCTGTAGGATAGTTTTAAAACGGAGTTTCTATGAGTTTTTAGAATGGGTCAGGATCGTACATCCCTAGTCGTAGGTTACTAAATGAGGTGTATCCCTTTTGTTTTTGGCCGTATCTATTAAAATAATATGGGTTTTTTTTGCCTGTTTCTGATTTAAAACTTATTGATTTAGGCTTCCAGATTACTACCATTGAACTTAAAAACTTTTGAATGTTTTTAACCTTTAATCTAACAGGTTCTAGTATCTGGCCTAAGATGTCTATGCGTCTTATTTCAATAACAGGATTTTCGCATTTACAACATTGTTTTAAATATAAAATAATTTCTTCGTGAACTTCCTGCACAGTAGGATGTATCTTGTATATGTCTGCTTTTTGACTAACACAACAACATGATACTTTGCTCATAAAGACAGTTATCCCTCCTTTTCGTCCAAGACCAGCGAATCCTGAAAAGGTGCTTTTGGACTGTATTACTATTATAATTTAGCGAGTCTGTGTTTACTAGTGGTTTAGACAAGAAAGTCATTGACTTTTTGTTTATGAAACAATACAACCGCCTCCCTTATTTTAACCATAGCGGTACTGGAGGGGTGAATTTTACCAGATGCCCAGTTTTTAATTGACCCATGCTTGAATCCTGTTATATCTGCTAAGTCTTTATAGGTTTCTATATTATAAGCCCCCATTAATTCTAGTATTGTTATTCTGGCGTTCATTTAAACCCCTCCATTATTGGTACTAGCATTTTTATTCCTCTACAATTCTTTTAATTTCTGCTTTATCGAGCTGGTCAGATAGCTCAAACATTAATCCGCTATCACCACAAAGAGCTTCCAGTCTTGTATAACCTGATATCCTAACCATTAAAATATTTGGGTAACAATAAATATACTTACTGGATGATTGTTCAAATTTATAAACGGGTGTTTGTCCAAATTTATTGCTTATCACTTCCTCCAGCTTCAGGATTTTATCGGGTGAAATTTGTCTGTCTGTTTCTTTTTGTTCTCGTAAACCGCAATCATTACAATCAATATTTTCGTTTTCGCACATGCCAGTTACCGTACTGCAATCATAGTATGTATATTTAGGTTCTATCCCGTATGCTTTAAAAAATTCTTGCATCATTTGCCCTCCTGTATGGCTTGGATTGAGTTCTGAACTTTCAATGCCTGTTCGTATTTTTGGAGTTTGGCTTCTAGTTCCTTTACTCTATTAGCAAAATAACAGTTATAACCTTCACAATTTTGTGATGTTTTTAAACAATTTAATTTATCTTGCAGCTTCTGGTTCTTAGATTCAAGCTCATCTATTTTCTGACCAAGTTTAAGTTCAAAATCATCGCCTTTGCATAGGTCTTTACAATAATGACCACCGTCTTTAAGTTCATTTGTGCAAATATCGCAATCTTTTTCCATTATTTACCTACTTTCTTTCACGCTCCTACTTTATAACTCTTTAATCTTTCCATAAGCTCTTTACCTTGCTTAGTTCTCTCTCTTTCGGCTACGTTTACCCAATGATTATATAAGCTTTCTGAAACGCTGTAGCCTGTTGTCTTGTCATCAACCATATCAAGGTATTTATTGATTGCTAAAATTCCAAAGTGTATTTTTTGCATTTCTCCATCCTAAAATTAAGCCTGTAACCACAATTAAGGCACATATCATAAACTAAAAAACCGCCCATCTTTTTGATGTTGCGGTGTTCACAGTGGGGTGATTCTTTTATTAGTGGGGATTCTTTATACATAAGACCTCCTATTAACCATGTAAAATCTTGCTTATTCTCTTTTGGGTGGCCTTAATTTCTTTCTCGCAATCCTTGTCATAATTGCCACTTTTAAGCCCCCAGAGAAGAAAGCTTGAAGTCTACTTCAAGCTTTCTTTAGTCGCTACTAGTTTTAATTTTGACGGGTCGATTTTATCAATTGCCGTATTTGTGGCATTAATAAAGCCTTTAGTTACTCCAAGCATTGGTTAACCTCCTTTTTTAACTCCTAAAACTAGTGCCATTAAAAGTAAGAACTGTTTTACACATTTCATCCAGACGATCTAAAATAGCTTTAAACTCATCTGAAAATTTAAACCTGGCAGGATCTTTTAATTTTTCAATCATTTCAGGATTTGCCGTAATTGCTATACATTTTTTATTTTTGTTTAATTTATCAACTATTTCAAAAGCAAGTTCCATGCGTTTATCGGTGTATGATTCCCTGCCGATATCATCCAGAATAAGAAAGTCAAATTTTAGCAAATCGTCTATTATTTGGCTCTGTTTTATAAGCGATCCGGGTGTATAAGTTGCTGTAATTCTGTTTAATATTTCAGTAAAGCTTATAATCATTGCGGTATAACCGTTATTAATAAGCTCTTTTAAAATACAAATAGCAAGAGTAGTCTTACCTCTTCCTTTTGTACCAATCATAAATAAGCCGTTGCCTGTTAATAAGTTCATATCGAAGCAATCCACGTATTTTTGACATTCTTTTTTATTTTCAGTATCGTCTATTGTTGAAAAATCCCAATTTAAAAAACGTGGAGGAATTTCCGCAGCTTTGTATCTATCCATCAAAAGTGATTTTTGTTTGGCTTGTTTTTTCTCTTTTTCTTGTTTTTCTAATTGCTGTTTTTGGCAATAACAAAGCTGTTTCATTACTCTTGGCGGTGATAATATCAGATCATTTATTCTAATTTCTTCTCTTAAAAATTCCTGATAATCATCGCATTTTGGACATTTTTTTAAATTATTATTTATCAGGGTTAAGTGTCCATCCTGATTTTCCTGATGCATTGGTATTTGATTCATTACATCTCTTACCTGTTCCATTATTCCCTCCATAGCTCCTATTTTTCTTTACTTGTTCTTCCTTTAATTTAGTAATATGTCTTTTAACCCAGCTTCTTAACGCTGCATAATGATTAGGTTCTGTATGTCCTCTTGATAACCAAGTGTCAAAATCTTCGCAAGTTTCTTTTGTAAACTTTTCTGATTCGTTTTGTGTTATCGGTTCAGCCATATATAAGGCTCTTAAATTTTCAAAATCTCTATAAGTTATTTGTACATTGCCAAATTCACCAATTTCTAAAATTTCAATTTTTTCTTGATTAAGAGAGAGAGTAATATCTTCTTGAATTCTTGAGTTCTTATTTAGTGGTTTTTCTATGGTTTTTTCATGGTTTTTCTTTGGTTTTTCTATGGTTTCTTGGTTCTGGTATTTATCGTAATTCAGTACGTTTAAGATGGTTTTTTTTCTGATAATTCTTTTAGATATCATCTTTTCATTAATTAATAAGTCAATAAATGATCTAACTTTAGTATTTGACCACTTCCAACGGCTTTGTAGTGAATCATTAGAAGCAACATACTCACCCCGATTTACTACAATCGGCCTACCGTTTATTAATTGGGTGGTTTTTTCAAAACAAACTAAAAATAAAAGATCGTCCCATGCTTCATATTTTGTAAATGGTCGATCTTCATTTGTAGGATAAAGCCAATGGTCTTGAATTGACCTATACTTTTTTATCCAGCCTTCTTTCATCTTAATTCCTCTTATTTAACAAGCTCATGCGTAAACTCAATACCATAATCAGCCCATAGCTGACCTCTTGTTTTTATTGTTGGCTTTTCTTCTTTGATAACCTCTGTTTTATCATCCAGATACTTTTTAGAGTAAACTGTAGCTCCTACACCTTTAAAAGATTGGGCTATAAAATCTCTAATATGGTCATCTGCTCCGCCAGTTATACTATTTTTATCCAGATTAAAGACCCTGTAATTAAATTCATCCATTAATATTCCTCCTGTGACCAATGAAAAGGGGTTTCCTCTTTGTTTGGTCTGCCTAATACCCTTACTAGTTCCAGCACACTCGCTTTCATCTGGCATTTTTGTTTAGATTCAGACCTTTTAAAAAAATCGTGATTGAAACAACCACGACAAACCCCTCCCCTGTTATGACAATGTAAGGCCTCCTCTGTCCACCTAAAGGGTGGTGAGATTTTTCCTAAGTCATTGATTTTGCGTATCATACTAAATCCCCCTGCACTGTTTGTAGAGTTCTTCGTAAGCAGGGTATTTTAAAAAATAGTCCTGTGTCTTTGCCTGAAAATAGCACCCAGAGGCAAAGATTAAGATAAAAATAATTCCCACCGATAAGGTGAGAATATCTAATGATTTCTTTTTAAAATAAAAGCGACACCGCTCCAACTGTATATTAATTAAACTCATACTCTAACCCTCTCTATAAATAAAAAGGCGGAAATTAATCCGCCGCTTTTTCTCTTTTTAACTTTCCATCTTCAAACCAATACCAATAATCTGGTCTAATTTTCATATTCTTTATTTTGTCACCAACTTTACCCTTGTAAACATCTTTTATAGACCAGTTATAATTATTATCTTGTCGCCAATCAACAATTATAATCCAGCCTTTTTCTGCTCTTGATTTACCTTGAATGCCTAAACAACAAGATATCGCCTCATCCCCAGAGGTGTTAGCGTGTGCCTTATACCCAGAGGTGTTAGCGTGTGCATAATTCCCAGAGGTGTTAGCGTGTGCCTTATACCCAGAGGTGTTAGCGTGTGACTTATCCCCAGAGGTGTTAGCGTGTGACTTATCCCCAGAGGTGTTAGCGTGTGCATAATTCCCAGAGGTGTTAGCGTGTGACTTATCCCCAGAGGTGTTAGCGTGTGCATAATTCCCAGAGGTGTTAGCGTGTGACTTATCCCCAGAGGTGTTAGCGTGTGACTTATCCCCAGAGGTGTTAGCGTGTGACTTATCCCCAGAGGTGTTAGCGTGTGCCTCATCCCCAGAGGTGTTAGCGTGTGCATAATTCCCAGAGGTGTTAGCGTGTGCCTTATACCCAGAGGTGTTAGCGTGTGACTTATCCCCAGAGGTGTTAGCGTGTGCATAATTCCCAGAGGTGTTAGCGTGTGACTTATCCCCAGAGGTGTTAGCGTGTGCCTCATCCCCAGAGGTGTTAGCGTGTGCATAATTCCCAGAGGTGTTAGTTGTTTCTGTCTCTTTGTCTATATTTTCAAAGACTTTATTATGGTGAGCTGTAAATAAATCAAGAAAAGTTAATTCTTTTATTATTTTTATTTCAGAGCAACAAGTTTTATCACCTTCATTTATTACAGTTCCTGAGCCTTCAACTTCCGCATATTTTTGATTAAAAGCATTATTATAATATTCGAGCACATCTAATGGATTCTCGCAAAAATGAAAACCTGAACTACAAGGGTTAACATTGCCATCATGTTTATATGTTTCACCTAATTCATATTGAAAATCCCGACATTTCCAGTCGGGATTAAATGCTTTATATCCTTTTATTTTTTCCATTATCTTTATTTATCCTCCTGCTCTGATGGGTTTAGTTCTTCAACTAAATCAAAAAGCTTTTTTAGTCTTCTTGTAAAGTCTTTACTACCATGATAATTGTTATAAGTAGTTACCTTTTCATAGCTTTTATAGCATTTATTGACATTAGTAATGAATTTTGCCAGTTCTCTAATTCCGCATACTTGGTGTTCAGAGAGTTCTTGATCTCTCCAATTGTCATTAACTTGGAATCTTCCTATAATATGCCAACTGTCACAGCGATAATCTATTTTGAATGAGTTATATTTATCTAAATCTATCTTTACAGCTTCTGTGGCTGTCCAATCAGACCAGAAGTGCCAACATGAAACCTCAACAATATTACTTTTTGTCATCTTTATTTATCCTCCTGCTTTAAGGCTTCTTTAAACTCTATACCTTCTGATGTTAAAAAGTCTTTTAATATTTCCGCCTGCTGTTCAAGCTCGGTTATTTGTTGGTCTTTGGCTTGGAGTTGGGATTTACATGCTAGTAATTGTGCATAATAGCAACTTTTCTCAGCACAATCGAACTCGCAGAAATTTGCCATAGTACAACCCTTATAATATTTTTTTTCTATTACTTTTTTACTCATCTTTCACCTCTAATATTTCCATTCAATTTTTTGGGATTGTTGTTTGAGTTGATCGGTAAATCTATAGGCATCCCTATCGTCTTCAAAATTTCCTAATTCTGACTCGATATAATCCAAGACTGCATTAACAAAAGTTTCTTCAATAGAGCTCCCTGTATGGCAAGCATCTATATTTCCACAACTAATATATCTCTTGTCGAACTTTATTCCATTTAGATAATCATTTTCATCAGTATTAATTATTAATTTCAATAACTTCACAAAGTTCTCAGGACTTGTAAAATCAAGATAAACTTCTTTAAACTCAGCAGGGCAAAAATCATAGTTTGATCTTTGATTCCTGAAAGATAAGTCAAAATTTAATGCTTCTTCTACTGTATTAAAAAGCATAGTAGGGTAAGTATCTGATTTATATTTAGGCTCTATACCTAATAGTTCAGCTAAATTTTTATTTAATTCACTCATTGCCGTATTCCTTCTGTTTAAAAAACTCAACAAACGTATTACTTCCATACTGGCCTTGTGTAACCTTAATGACTTCTCTTAAAGTCATCTTATTTTTTATTTTTGCCTGTGTTTGCTCTAAGAAATTCTCAGTTCCAAAACTACAAGCTCCTGTTATTGTCCTATAGCAGATTACCCAAAAGTTTAGGTCTTTTACATCATCCTTTTTAAGATTTTCATAAGCTTCCATATCTCTTGGTGATGTCTTAAAGAGCCAATCTCTATAGGCTTGTTTAACTGTTTTACCATGTGAATAAATACCATCTTTAGTAAAGATATAAGCTATTTTGTTTCTTGTTTTAACTTTTAAAGTATTTCCTTTGCGACTTAAAATTTCACAAAATATACCGTCAATTTTTCTGTATTTGCCATCTTGCCAAACTAATTTAGGCTCTATTTCTTTCCTGAGTTTTTCTCTAATATTCTCAGTAGGTTTATTCACTTTAACTTTTTTCTTTAAATTGCTGCTTAAATATAAGCTATCGCCTACTGTTGGATTAAAGACATCATTCATTGATGTAAGGCTTCTTAAATATAAGTAACCGCCTACTGTTGGATTAAAGACATCATTCATTGATGTAAGGCTTCTTAAATATAAGTAACCGCCTACTGTTGGATTAAAGACATCATTCATTGATGTAAGGCTGCTTAAATCTAAGTAACCGCCTACTGTTGGATTAAAGACATCATTCATTGATGTAAGGCTGCTTAAATCTAAGTAACCGCCTACTGTTGGATTAAAGACATCATTCATTGATGTAAGGCTTCTTAAATCTAAGTAACCGCCTACTGTTGGATTAAAGACATCATTCATTGATGTAAGGCT
>Ga0208957_1000306_pt1 | contig 42861 bp, 68 predicted proteins | sample RifOxyA1_FD_184029 | JGI IMG/M metagenome (GOLD analysis project Ga0208957, IMG submission 184029) | Groundwater microbial communities from Rifle, Colorado - Rifle Oxygen_injection A1 (SPAdes) | ecosystem: Environmental > Aquatic > Deep subsurface > Groundwater | place: Rifle, Colorado, United... | reverse complement strand
TTTTCATACCTTTGCCCCTCTCAAAACGATATATTCGGCGGTGAATCCATCGAACACCGCGTCTTTATTCATTGCTATTTTAAATGAAATGTACGTCCCCATGCAAAACTGCTTGAATGAGTTGTAGCGGTAGTCCATGATGGAACCGCCACATGTCGAGGAGTCCCACACCCCGGCCCCTGTCGGAACGCCCGCGCCACTGGCCCACACCGCACCCACGGGACTGCTCAATGAAATATCATCCTGCCGGAGCCCAACCCTGGGATCCCAACACTTTATCGAAAACGTCACGGGGTCGCCGGTCGTGAACGCACTGGCCGCGAATCTGAAAAATCTTTTGTCCCATGACCTCGAACCGAAATCCCACTGCCGGGTTTCGTAGTAAGCATCAATCGTCGTGCCGTCATCATCCGTGCCGGTTTTTTCAAACCTGTAATACCCGTCAGCCCCGGACGCGGTAATTATTCGGCCATCGTGGGTAACGACGGCATCCACAAAACCGAACGTGTACATTCCCCACTGTGAAAGTTTGTTTTCATTCTTCATTTCAAAATCATAATAATGAGTTCGGCTGTTCAAGAGTTGAGAACCAACTGGCGTTGTGTTCCAATATTTATGCGTTTTCGGATCATACAGACTCGCGCCAATTGCAAGGGAATTTGTAACCGTATCCAAAATTCCGCGATCCGCTTCCCCGAGATCGTTGTTGACCGGGCGGCTCACCATTTGCGGGATTGTCACGCCGTCCCATTTGTAAATGCCATCCTTGCCCGTCCACATCAGAAACGGCCCGCATTCACGAATTGAACGCTTTGATATGCAACCAAAATTTCCGGGTATAACAACGCGCGTGAACGGTTCCGCGTCGCCCACAATATACTGCATCCGGTTCTCTGTGAATATCACAAGCACGCTTCCGAATGGAAAGCAAGCCACCACATTCTCATTATTCACGGGGTCGATGATGAACGGGTTGAAATCGCTTTCGAATGTCCACCATTTTTCCGGTTCATGTTCGCGGGTGAAATAGACGTATTCATCATACCATCCCCACAACCGGTTATTCCACGCCGTCAGTCCCTTGAAATTTACGTTGACATTTCCCTCATTGCCGCCGGTCAGATAATTTCCGAGTGCGGCTTCCGCAATATTATCCGTGTATGTCGCCGTCGTATTTGAGAGTTGGACAACGAGTTTAGGAGAAACCGTCGTACTGCTGCGCCTGTAAATCCGAATGTACGTTGCTGTCCCGGTCGGGTCGGCCACCACATCCACGTCAATCTGCTTGTTAACAACAGTCAGAAGTGTTGAATAGCCGGGTATCGCGGATTCCGACTCGTAGCCGAGAGCAACATTTACGTACACATAAACATAGGTGTACAAGTAGTCTCCACTCAAAATACCGCCGCCACCGTCCGCCGTCGTGGGAACCGCCGCTGGCTTCGGTATAGCCGCCAAAGTCCACGTTGTCCCGTCATATTTCTTCGGCGTGTCAACTCCGTTGGCAAACCAGTGGAAACCCTTGAACGACGTATTGTTTGATTTCGTGTCCGGGGTGAGTCCTGTAAGGCTCGATACCGCCGTGGCCGACGCGTCCCCGGCATCATAAATCACAGAGCCCGCGCCGATCATTAAATGTGAATTATTGTTTTTGTCTCTGAACCAGTCGAGTGAATGAATATTCGATGGGACCGCCGATGAGTTTATTTTCAACCGACCTTGGCGCGTGCGAATTCCAGACAAACCAATATCCACATTCTGCATTTCAAAGGATTCAAGGAAGTCTTTTTGATCGTGGCAAATTTTGGAATCGTTAAAGTTTATCCCGAAGAACTGTGTGCGTTCATATTGTCCCGGCCTACGTCGTCCCATCTCGCACGCTCCTTATCGTAACCTGTCAAAATTACTGCGTGCGGTAACATATTCCCTGCTGTTATACATGCCGAATTTTTGCCGTGCCGTTTTAATGCGCGGCTTTTTGTCCGGCGTTTTGCTTATGTCCGTGAAATATTCTTTTGCCTCCATGAGTTCCTTTTCATATTTTCCATCGTACATCATAAGAGGAGCTTCGCCGCGCGGGTCTCCACTTGAAACCACTTTCATAAACAGGCGGCGCAGAACGTCAAAGCAAATAAGATCATAAAATGTATCGGGCAGATAAATTGTGGCCGCATCGGACGCGAGAACCGGATGCTCCATTATATACGAGCCAACAATGGTATCCGTGTCGCCCGGATTCGGATCAAACGAAATTAGCTTGCCCGATCTTGCGTTGTCAATTTCATCCGGCCACACGTAGTCGACGGCGTAATGATTCTGGATTCCATTCGGGTTTTCGAAGTTGTAATCCGAAACATAGATCACTGTGTCGGAATAATCAGACTGTGCAATATTTTGGAACCCATCAAATTCCCGCTCTGTCGTGGGCCAGCGGCGAAATCCGTTAATCTCTATCCCTCTGTTTTTGTCGAGACAAATCAGGTTGGATGGCAACTGATAATATCGCGGTGAAGTCCCGAGGCTGGCTATGTATGTGCTACCGAGAAAACTAAAAGTGTCTTTGATAAACTTCAATTTTCTCGAAAGGCTTTGCAGGGAGTCGTCGATCCAGTCGTTGATCTCCGGGTTGTTTTCAATAAAACGCAAATCATCGGGCTCACCAGCGTATGCCCGAACTTTCCGAATGATCACTGTCCGCGTCATCGCCATTTATTAACCTCGTTTAGTGGGCGGTTTCTTTTTGGTTCCGCACTTGTTGACTTGATTTTTTACAACGGTAAGACCGATCACGTAGGGTGGTTCTGGCCGCTTGTGATCACATTCCTTGCATTCAATCCTTTTGTGCTTTTCACAAAACATCGAGGCCATCGCGGAATCTCCTTACGGCTTAATCTGAACCCACGCGTAGTTACTTGCCGCCTTCATACAGACGGAAAGCGTATCGTCAGTCGCGTGATGGTTATATGCAAAATAGCCGCGTGTCGATGAATCGCATGTCAAAACAGCGGGATCGACATCGGCAATAATCTGCGGCGACCACCCGAATTGAACTGTTTCAGTGGCACCACCGCTCATAACAATCGGGGATTCCGTGATGCCGCCATTACTCGACACGCGGAAGTACATCGAGCCGCTGAATGTGGCCGTGGCGTTATCAAGAATCTGTGTCTGGATTGCCCCATATTGAACGGACGTGCCGGAGGCGTTGAGGCCGTAAGAAGCGACATTGGAGAGAACGTCAGAGGCCCCCCCGCCATCAACCGGCACGCGATCGAAAATCAGGTTAATGCCGTTGGCTGAATTATTGTTATTTGTCAGTTTGATCCCTGCCGCATCAACCGTGCCGCTCGCGTAAAACATGTTGTACTTATCGAATACAACGCCATGCCCGATTGAAAGAAATCCGTCTGTTCCAAAAACGAAACTCGTTTTATTCTGACTCGCAACCGTGGAACTCATACTTAATACGGGAGGATTTGTTCCGATCATTCCAAGTGCCGTATTGTAAGAATTGTACAGTTGCAAGGTCGGCTGTGTTCCAGTAGTGGATGACTGCTGAATATAAGCGGTTGGATTGCCGGTTGATGTACTCACGGCATACAGAGCGTTGCTTCCCGATACTGAATTTTGATGAAGTTGCATCGCGCGCCCGCCACCGGATGATACAACGTGTACCCCCCCGGTTGTCCCCGTATCAGCAATATCAATCCCCCACCCGGCACGCGTCGCTTTCGTAATATCCACCGCGTCACCCGTGTTCGTGGACGATATTTTAAGCGCGTTCCCGGTCCCCGTGGTATTCGGCATCGTGATTTGAATACCGTCGCCGGCCATTGAGGGCATGGACGAATGATCGACCTGAATGCCATCCCACGTCGAGGTCGCGGAAATAACCATCGTGTTATCGTCCGTGCGCGCGCCCGTGTTGCCGGTTTCAAGCACACTCTGTAATGTGGGTGTGGAATATGAAATACCAGTAAGCGCCGATCCGTCCCCATAATAAATTGTTGCAGAGGCGTACCCGTCACAGATAATATCTCCAATTCCAGTAAGCGTACATCCAGTGGAGCCAAAACCGCCACCGGTTGTCGCCGTGGCCGTCTCCATTGTTCCAAGAACAAAAACATCAGTGGCAAACAAATTAGTGTATGTTCCAGTAGCACCAATCACCGATCCAAATGTTGCCGTACCATCACAATTAATATCGCCGGTAAGATTGTCAATCTCACAGGTCACCGTCGGAGTGGCGTGTGAGTAGATCGTCTTAATATCCTGGTCACTGATAATCGCGCCGGAATGGTCATACGTGCTGTGATGATGCACTTTCGGATGTGATACCTGTGCCGTGGCTACCGATGCGCATAAGAGCATCATGCAGACAAGCATGAATGTTTGCCGTTTCATATTTCACCCCTCATGTTTGACTGTATTATGCCACGGTTGTGCCGGTCATGTCGTCAAATCCATACAGTGTAACCCACACTTTAATTACGGTGCCTGACACTGACGGCGTGTAAAAACTGATCTTGCCAATCGGAACTGGTATTGTGAACTTGCTTTCCTCGGGTGCAATCCACTGATCCTCGGCATCGGCGGTAACGAGCGTTTCGCCATTCGTGAAATGCCGGAAGTGAAGAAACGATCCGTCGCCTTCGGAACAGCGGATGTCGGCAATCTGCGCATTTCGCCCGAGGCCCGCCGCGTCTTTGACCGTGACCGTTACCGGCGCATCGACATCAATCGTAAAATAAAGTTCTTTCTTTGTCGCAAATACAGTGCTATCCTCTGCCATGTTTCACCGCCTCGTTTCTTATACGCCCTTGCCGAATGCGATCCACTGCGCCACGCCCGCGCCGGAATATGCGATTGCCTGAATCGTGATCTTGCCCCGGTTGGCAACCGTGGCATGGTCCATGGGAACGGCGGTAAGTCGGCCACCACCAACAGAGCCAGCAACCTGTAGCGCGGCGGATGCCGTTTTCCACGATACCAGGGCAGCTTGTACAGATGCAAGCCCGGTCGCCACATCAACAGCCGTGGCGGACGAAGTGTCTGTATATCCTGACGCAATCTGCAACCCCATGCCGTCAAGATTGGCGATGGTTCCTAAAAAATTTTTAGTTGTTGCCATGTTTTTGAATCTCCTTTACTTTTTCGCGTTCGCTTCGCGCAATGCCTGTTGCCGTGCGCTTTCCTGCAATTTCGCGAGTTGACCCTTGGTCATCGTCACCGTTTCCTTGCTCGCGTCATACACGCGAATCATGCCAGATTCGAACTGCGGCGACTCCACGAGGTATTCAATCACCCGTTTTTTCAGCGCCGGATTTTTGACAAGCCTCTGATCCATATTAGGATCAAACTTTCGCGCGCCGTTGAACTTGATCGAGAACCCTACCGGGGGCACATTCGTCAAAGACGGATTCAAAATGCCCTCCTCGTGCGTGTGCGGGGTGTCGATGATCAACTCATAATCCCGATAATCCCGGCACTCGAAAACAACGCCGTCGTACTTTTCAAGTTCTGTCGCTTCCATTCCACGTCCTCCGTTAATAAGAATCCTGGCGGGGCCAAGAGACCCCACCAGGTTTAATTGCTCCACCAGATTACATGTAATCCGAAACGCCGATGATTTTTCCGTGAACGCCCGCGAACTCCTCGGGTACACCGGAACTGGCGTTATAGGAATGGTCGAGGCCGTACTGCCACATCTTGAGGCCAGCGACCGTACGCCATTCGTCTTTCTTCCCGGCGCGGTCGTTCTCCTGAACTTCCTCGTGCAGTTTCGTGTCGAGGCCGTCAAAGTATTCATATTTCAAATACTTGAGGTCGAGACACACGCCGGTTCCGGCGAGGGTGCCCGTGGTCAGCGACGGATCGCTCTCGAACACTTTCTTTGCGTTCACGAATTTCAGGCGCAGGCCGTGGGTCACATACTCCACAATGTTCATGCCCAGGCTGGACGCGCTGTCATTCAGCCGCAATTTGTTATTTCCGATGCTGTTAAGTGCGGAGAAGAATCGCGGGCCGCAGAACACATGCTTGGTGTCCGATCCGTTCAGGGACATCTTCTCGCCGAAGCGGTCGAGAACCTTGAGCGTCAGAATACCCGAGTAGGCCGCGCCGGACACGTCAAGGACGTTGCCCTTAATGTGCTGTATCACGCCGCCCGTGGTATAGATGTACCCGTCGGTCGAGGCAACGTCGGCCTGTGCAAACCGTTCACCGAGCCACAGCGAAAGCTCGATTTTCAGTTTGTGTTCGAGCATTTTCTTGTCGCGCTGGTACAGCCAGTCCTTACCACCGTATGTTTTGGTTCCGATCAGGATGTCGGACATCTGTACGCTGGTTCGGAAGAACTGGCAGTAGTTGTACGACGCTTCCGCATCGCGCGTGATTCCGTTTCGGGACACGCCGCCTTCCGGTAGGGCCTCGCCGAGAATCATCAACCGGTCGGTTGTGGTCGTGCTGACCGACGGGGTTGTGAGAGTACCCGCGAAATCGCGCTGAACCGTAACCACTCCGCCCGCTGTAATTGCCGTGACGAAGTAGTTCTCACCTGTTTTCAGGTTCTTCAACTGACTGTTCAGGGCAACATAAGGAGCGTCCGTCGTGGTAATCTGGAAAATTGTCGAAGTGACACCGGATGCGTCAAATGACAGGATAGTGGTGCGCCGGTTATTCAGCACATCCTCGTAAACCTCGAACTTCATATTGCTCGTGGCTTCGCGGTTCTTCATGTTGTTCATAAGAGTTGTAAGCGGTGTTGCGGAACCTGCAAACTCCGGGTTCCAGATCTTTTCATCAACGTTGCGGATAATGCGCCCGGCAACGATTGTGTCCGTTCGTCTTTGACCCGTGGTGGCCATAATTACACCTCATGCGGCCAGTGCTTGGGTGTTACTGAAAATTCACCTTACGCGCGAACATGTCATCAAAAAATTTCTGGTCATCTTGCCCGCCAGAGCCCACGCTTTCAGGTGATTTTGCTGTTGCACCGGGAGCCTGTACCGTTGTGTTTTGCATTTTTCTAAGGTGTTCAGACCGGGCATCCTGTATTGCGGCTTTCAATTTTTCTTCAAGTCCTGGACCCATGGATGATCCCAACGCGGCTTTCCATGCGAACGTGTACGCCTTGCTCCACCGGTATTTCAAATCTTCCGGCGTGACTTTCCCACGTTCTTCGAGCGGAGCCAGATTGGTAAATATGTGCTTTAAGACATCATCGTTTTCAATTTCATCCCTCATCTTTTGAAAGAATTCAGGACTGTTCACGATGGCCTTCATATTTTCCGGCACGCTCTCCATGACCTCTTTGAGTGCTTCATCCCTTGTCGCCTCCACCATCTGCTTGTGCGACTCGATGGACTGCATGGTTTGCATCACAACGTCTTGCGTCGCGGCGTATGGCTTCTCAACAAAGGACTGTCCAAATGCCTCGTTGGGGTCCGGCTCGGGATCGGAGGCTACTGCCGCAGGGGCAGGGGCGTATCGGGAAAGGGTGTCGATCAGTTTTTGATTCTGCTCTTCCTTTTCCTTTATCTCCTGCCGCGCTCGTGTGTGCGAAGCTTCGAGTTCCGAGTAGGATTTCTCCAGTTGTTCAACCGACTTGAATTTTGAAAGCGTTGGGATAGCTTCCGTTGTCTGAACATCTTCCGTGGCCGTTTCGTCCGGGGCGTTAATTTGTTCGTCCACCGGCGGCGTACCGTCAACACTGTCGGCATGAGGTTCTCCGGCGTCCTGGGGGCCTTCAATCGGCGCGTCGGCGAGCATTTGTGTAATCGCGTCGCCCATGGTATCGTTCACGAGAATGAACGGTTGTCCCCTTTGGTCCGGGCCTTGTGAGCCTTTTCCTTCCATTTTTGGAAACTCCTTTAATTTATGGGATTCTTGAGACTTCGTCGTAGAAGTCTTTTTCATTCCCTTTCTTTTTTGCTGTTGATATTTTTGTTTCAAGTTCCCTGATTTCGTTGGCGAAGATATCCCCGGCGATCAGGCGCAATGCCTTGACATATCCAATCTTTTCCTCGGGTGTCATCTTCGAAAGATTGAGCGCCACGTCAATGAGTTGTTCAATTTTGTCCCTTTGCGCTTCCCGGAATCGGACTACAGCCGGGTCTTTGAGATATTCGAGCGCAATCAGCCGTTGGGCATACTCCGCGGTTCTGTCCGGTCCATGCCACGGGAGTTTAATCATTACATACCGCCTCCTGCCGGAGGGGCAGAAACTGGAGCCGGGCCGGGGGCGGCACCCGCGTCGAACGCAGACAATGCCTGATCCAGAATGTCCGGCGGGAAGGTCTTGACCATGATGTCCACAAGTTGCTCCTGTGGCATGGCCATGAGCTTTGCGCGGGCATCACCGCCGCTTGCGGCGGGCTCTGAAGTCAAATCAGGACCGGGGGGGGCCGGAGCGGGCGCAGCCGGTGCGCCGCCGCCAAGTCCCTGCATCCCCATCTGCTTTGTGTCATACATCGCCATGATGTGTTCCCTTCGTTCTGAACTTTCAATTTGTTCTAAACGTTCAATTTCTTTCATTATTCATGGTTACAAGCATCTTGTCAACAAATTCCACAAAATAAATTACCGGCCTCTTACGCGGTTTGCCATTTCCGTTGCGAAGCTGGCAACGACCGCCCCTGGATCATCCCCTTCTTGTAATTCGGGAACCGGCGGCGGGCCGGGCGGGCCGGGCGCGCCTGCCTGTGGCATGGGCATCGGTACCACGCCGGGCGGCACGCCGGGCATTTGCCCCGCGGGGAGGGGCATGGCTTCCTGCGGCGCGGGCTCGGGCGGCGGGGGGGCCTTGACAATCAAGCCCTCTCGCGGAATTTCCATGAACGCCGCAGCCTCTTTCAACAGCATTTCGTAATTCACCTGATTCCCTTGCAACATTTCCGGTGAGAAATTTGCCGCGATTTCAAGAAACTTCATTATCATTTCAGCCTTTACCTGTTTGAGGCCGTATGTGCTGTTCGCCTGGAACGCAAAGTCACCGGAGTATTTGAGTTTTGACGGGGTGATCTTAAGAAATTCCTTGATTTTACCGTCGCCGAATACCGGCAAAAGTAGCTCTTCATCCGTGTACTGGCGTTCCATGGCGAACTTAATTTTGGCTTGTTCTCTCAATCCGTTCATCGAAATATTTTGAATAATGCTCTTTACCCTGTTGCTGCCCTCCTGCACGCGGGACAGGTGGCTCGTGGCCGTTTCTCTGATATTGGATACCTGGCCACGCAGCGCATCAAATGAGCCCGTGGTATTTTCCATGTCTTTGTTGATTGAATCCATATCCTGATACCCGGCCAAAAATCCGGTATCCTTTGCGATGGGCCTCATGGCATCCGGCACCAGTGTTTCCACCATGTCCCCCGGCGCGAATGAAATATCATCCATGTCCATGATCGACCCCTTCATGTACTGGTACACGGGGCTGATCGCGTACTGGAGCGCGTCATTGATGGCGTTGCGCCTATCATTGAGTTCATACTGCATGGATTCAATCATTTCAATCAGGCCGATGGCGTAGAACTCATGCGGAACGCGGATACAGGAGAAATCTACGAACGGCTTGATCGCGTACCAGTAATCATCGTTTTCACTGGATTTCAGCGTGTACGGGCATTCCTGCATACGAACGAGAAATTGCCGGTCCACGATCACGGCCACGACTTCAAACTTTTCTTTTGAATCAGCATCGATCCAATATCCCCACTGTTCGAGGACTTCGTGGTAGTTGGTGTCGACTTCATGGTTGCCGAGTTCGTCAGACGTGTAGCCGATTTTGCGCAACCGGTCGAGCTGAGAAAAATATTTGTCCCCGCCGCCCGGCTTAATTTTATCGCATTCCTTTTTCGAATACACATTGGCCGCGGCCATCGCCATGATCTCGTTAATGTGTTTCACTTCGCGGTGGGTGATATGTTTCATCGTTGGGATCGTTCGCCCCCGCGAGTCCACGAAAAGATCGAACAGATCACAGGGTAGACTCTTCGTCCCCGTGTAGTCGGGTTCGTAAACGTATGCTTCCTTCTGAATTCCATTCCCGTAAATCAGCGTTTCCTTGAGCGTGTCGTAGTGCGCGGCGTACTGATTCGTCTGGTTTACGCGGGTTTGCAGCAGCAATTCGGCGGCGCGCGCCTCTTCCCGGCTGGCCTCATTCCCCGGCAATGCCGTCCACAGGGGAGCCACATCGTAAAGCGCGCCGACAAGTCGTGGGTGAAACGTCTCCACGAATTCAAATGCTTTCGGCACGAAATAACTTGACTGCCATTCCGGGCGGTTCTGGTAATACGGGCTGTACTGGCGGTACATGTAGTAATACCGCGTCCACCGGAACCGGTAATTATCCTGATAGGATTTCGCGGCCATGAAATTTTCGAGAAACCACGCCAGGGCTTTGGCGATTTTATCATCCTTGTACGTTTCAAGGAAATTGATCTGGCCGCTTTTATATTTCTTTGGATCCGTTCCGCTCTTTCGTTCCTTGACATCCGCAAGTTTAGCCATTTCTCACCAATCCCTTTGAGTAATTCCTGAAGTTGTCACGTCTCCGCGAGCTTGCCCGCGTGTTTTTTCGCCTGTTTTCGTCAGCAACTTCGTTTATGCTCGGCATTGTCAGAAGAAAATAATGCAAGTTCCGAACGGCGTGATCCTCTTTTGCTTTCGGTTTTTCCTTTGGGTTCTTATCCCACGATGACGCACCCTTCCAGTTGTCCCATATATAATTTCTTATCTGTCTTATCGTTGTCCGGCACGTATCAAATATATAAATGGCCGGTGGGTCGTGTGCAAAATAATCATTCGCCCTGTGAACCCCCATTTCGAAGTTCCGCAAGTGCGTTGAATCGTATGTTGTGGTGCAGAATATCCCGTTTCTGCGAAGCTCCATAACCATATTCGTACCATACGTGGTTTCGTCCTGACTTTCCGGCGTGTCCACGATGGTGTACTCAATTGGCTTGCCCGCGTCCTTTATTTTGATCGCCGACGCAAAGTCAGTAATGCTGGTTCCGGCAATCATCAACTCCTCGACTTGGTACACCATGGGAAACGGGATTTCCTTGTAGGCATACCAACAGCACGTCTTTGGCGCGCGAGTGTGCAGATCGATCACCCGCACGTATTTGAAGCTTTTATCGAGCGTCACGGGCCTGATCACATGTTTGTCCATGTTGAATTTCGGATGAATAAGCCCCTGCAAGATGATAAACTGTCCATGTAGCCGTGCGGCGGCTTCATCGGAACCCTCATACGATTTGATCTGCCGGTCGAGCGCCACCTTTGACAAATACACGTTGTCGGTAACGCCCGAGAAGTAGCACCCTATTTCTGAATCCTCTTCTGATTTCAGGTACAGGTCATCATACGTCCACGAGGAGTTTGCATAAAGCGGGGTCATGGTCCCGTAAATGTACCCGTTGCGCCTGTTGACGCGGGACATCCCTTCGCGGTAAATCGGGTACGGCGGTTGTTCATCGAACCATAGAAAATCAAGCGGTTTCCCCTGCCACTTTTCAACCTCCGAATCGTATGATTTCAGAACGAGCGTGCTTCCATTCTTCATGTACAGCTTCTTTTCGCCAACCTTATAATCCGCAACCTCATGTCTCGGTATCCATTTCATAATTTCCTCAAGCATTACTTCCCGCGAATGTTCAATATTCGGACCGCCAATCCACCCGTGATTCGGCGCGCCCTTTGGCGCAAATTCAGCCATATCTCCCACGGGACGGCCAAGCAAAAAAGAAATAGTACGAATAGCTCCCGCAACAGTTTTGCCACTGGCGTTGCCTCCAAAATACCACGCATTCCGCTTTACACTGTCCAAAAATGGACGTTGCCCATCATGCGGGTGGAAATAATCTATTGGACTGCGCTGAATATCGTCATTCAATTTTTCCTGTAATTTGACTATCCGTTCGAGTTCAGCACCGTCGAATCCATTCAAATATTCCTCGACTTCCTTCTTCGATGCGCTTCGAATCTTTTCAATAAAGTCAGCGTCAACGATCATTCTTCTGGTTCACCACCCTTGCCGACAACCAGCTTCTGTGTTCGATTATCAATATTTATGGTCAGCCCCTGAATATTCGCGTTGGCAATCCCCTGGAGTGCATCCGCTGCGGCCGACAGGAGTTGTCCCCGGTCCCGCACGTCCAAGGTTTTTTCTTCCCCTCTGTTTTGAACGTCGCAAATTTCAGCAGTGGTCTTTAAGGCCCCTGCCAGGCTTCCAATATTCGTTTCCCGCAATTCGTCCATATCCTTCTGTGACATGGCTGTCCCAATATTTTCAGCCGCCTCACTCGCACGAACCTTTGCCCGGACAAGGCGCATTCCCCGGTAATCCTCGATCAGTCCCTTGTACTTGTTGAAAAGCATCACCTGCTTGAACATAGGCACGGGCTCGCCCTTCAACTGCACCTTATCACCGAAAAGAATTCGCTGGAGTAAATAAGCATCTTTCCAATGTTTACTCCCACATTTTTCCCCGAGGTGTTCGGCCAACCACTGCGGCGAGAAGTGCGCCATCTTGATTTCCTTGCGCTCCGAAGGAGTCAACTGTATGGAATCCTCGTCAACCTCCACGGGCTTCTCTACGTCCTCGATTGGGGTTAACCACATTTTCCTTGCCATATTCCCACCATACACCATTATTCCCCGTTTTGTCAATACTTCCTGAACTTTCAGTATTTATTGAAACCATCGGGTAAACAAAAACCCCGCCGTCTCCAGCGGGGCGGTTGCACCAATTATCCCACACACCCAAAAGTACATGTCCGGCTATTTATTCAACAACACTCTCCCACGAAATAACTCCAGTTTTCGGATCGACTGTTGAGCGGTGGGGCGGGCGCCACTTCGGACTCACGATTTTGACAGAGGTGGCATAATACCCATGGGATTTTATAGAATCGCGGGCGTGATCCCAAAATCTCTCTATCTCGTCTTTTTTACGCGGGATACGTTCATTTAATTCAAGGTCTTTTGCGCTGATTTTAGCCATGCTTTCCCCGCAATGCATCGTGGATACCGCCATATTCCTTGTATGCCTTGTAATATTTTCTCCACTCAACGCGCATCCGAATCAACCCCAATGTCCGCGCCACGCGCCACCACAACCGCTTCCACTTCGGCGCACTGGCAATCTTCTCGATCTTCTCCATCGCTTCTATGTACCTCGGTCCGCACACGATACCAATTCCACCCTGGTTGTCCAGCTTAAATATTGTCCCAACCGTCATATCCTGGCTGAACTCTGGGTATTCTATCGACGCCTCAATCCACTTTTCAATCAGTGCAAAAGCATCCAATTTCTTTTTCCTCTCGTCAAGCCAAGCTTTCTCTTTCTTTTCTTCATTAACGGCAAATTCATTTTCCATAACCAAATCTTATAACAACAATCCGCCACAGTCAACCATTTCCAATAAAAATTTGTTTCCCCAAAAACATTAAAAGCCTTTTATAAACAATACCAAAGGCTTTTTATGCTTTGTTGACTGGTTTTATCCGCGCGCCCACACCTACGCCTACGTGATAATACCTTTTTATTTTATAATATATATCCTAATTTTTTAAATACTTGTCGCTTTTCGGATATGATTTAAAATCGGTTTCCCCAAAATTGTGTGCGGCAAAGGGATTCCTTATACGCGACTGGCCCCGCCCCCCCTACTATGGGGTACTCTCTCGGGCGGATGTGGAATTCCTTTATTTTCATCGTTTGAGCGTCGCATAATATCAACACAAACACCTATACATTTATATAGTGGGCAACCAAAAAACCCTTTAAATAAAGGAATATTTAAAATTAAATTATGGATTGCCCGGATTTTGCAACGTCGTATAACATATATTATGTTAAATGTGTACAGTAGTTTTTACAGTGGTTTTTACAATAACATTAATTATCACTTTGGCAACTATTAATAAAAAAGATTATTGCGCGTTTTATTGTTATCCTCCTTGAGCGTATTACACTCATGGTGGTTGATTGCTATTGGCTCAAGATCGTTGAGTGTTGAGTGTGTGAATGTATGCCGGTCCGTCAACATTCCTATGTGTGTAACGCGTTACCCAAAACAGTAATGATTATCAAAATGTGTAACTGGTTACCCGTGTCTCAAAATAGAGTTAAACAAAGTGATACGCTCGCGCGCGGACATTAATTAATTAGTTTAGGGGCGACAACTGGCCGAAACTCGCCGTCCATAATGGCGCGAGAGCGACGAAACACCACAACATGATATAATCATACCTATGAGTAAGTGCATGGCTTACAGGCGATTTTCGATAAATATCGCGATGGATACAGGGTTTTTCAACTATTTTCAAAAAAGGGCTTGACATAATCAAGAATATCATTATGATTATAGGTACAGTAGTGGCAGTAGGCCGCTGAAAACTTGAAAAGAGGATTGAGAAAATGCAGACAATAATAGTAGACAGGCAAGGCAACTCATGGGACGTGGACAAATTGCAGATTGTTGATATCTACCAAGACGATCATTATCTGTACATTGCTCCGAGCGAGACAACCGAGCGCATAATCTGTGATCTGCTCAATGCTGCCGCAGCGATAGATTATCACGGGATTGACAGATCGGGCATATTACCTCCAATCGGCGCAATGCTTGACGCGCCAACACCGGTTTCAGATGCGTGCAAATCCGCAATGGGCAGGACTTACAAGGCCTATGAGCTGATGCAGTCTCTCAATATCCATTTAGCGGATAATCACAGGCAATCAATCTAACAACCCCGCGCCGAGGCCGGGAAACTTGAAAGGAGAACGACCATGAAACTCAAAGTAATCGCAGCGAATCAAACGGTACTTGAACACGCAGTCTGGGGAAGTGTTTTTTACAGCTACAACACGCCGGTTGCGGCACTGGTAGACGGAAAATTCTACCGCACAGCAAAAAAATGGGGTGTGACCACTACGCGCCATATAAACCAGTGGCTTGACGGTGCAAAGGCCGAAGAAAAGCCACAGGAATATTTTGACAATTTAATCTGACCCCCGCGCGGCGGACCTCTTCGGAGGTCTTCCGGGCCGGTGACGGCACTACTTAACGGAGGCGGGAAATGCAACGATATTCAGGGAGCGGAATGGGAAATGGTCATATTGATATTGTAAAAATTTACAACGAGGAAACTGGAATAACGCATGAAATACTGCCCATAGCAAAACTTGAGGAGGCGACAAGAAAGGCAATAAAAATGACGAAATATCATCACAAAAAATATTCCATCAAAATAGAAAATGTCTTAAAAACTCTTTATCCGCAATTTTGCCATGATTATGTTCCTGCCCTGAAATGTGATATTTGTGGCATGGAAGGGAAACCAAGGTATCAAAATGATGGTGGAACAATAAAATGTTGTGATTGTGCGGCATTAGGATAAAATCCGAGATAAATACGATTTTGTTACATTTGAATAATCTCGGATGGAAATCAGGTGGGGCAAATATATGGTGTCCTGATTGTGTAAAGCAAATTCAGGCCGATAAAAAAATCATAAAAGGAGCGTGAGCAACATGCAAAAAATACTCGATATCACATTAAACATAATCACGGCGGCTATGATGCTGGCGGTGATTTATTTTTGCATGACCCACGGCGTGCCGTAAGAATCAGGCCAGCGACGGCTACAACAACAAAAAAGGAGCGTGACAACATGAGCGGACACACACCAGGGCCTTGGATACAGGGCAAATTGCTTGAAACAGCACTTACAAAAAAATGGGGCCATGTACAGCGCGAAAGCGCGGAATTCCACGAAAACAGAGAGATTTACGCCAATTTCCAGTGTGCAGACGAAGGGAGGGGCAGAATATTAATTGCCGTATGTAACCCAAATATGGACGAATGGCGAAACAACGCACGGCTAATAGCGGATGCGCCGAAAACGAAAGAGGAGCGGGACGACCTGCTCGCGGCGGCGAAAATGGCGCTTGAGACAATGAACTATATACCTGTTTTCACGCGGGTTTATAGCGCGAGAGAGGCCGGTAAGGCATCTATCCAAAGAGCCTTAGAAGAACTCAAAGCCGCAATCGCCAAGGCCGAGGGGAAGGAGTAACAAAAATGCTACACGAAGCAATGATGATTTTGGCCGATCCACAACTTTACCCGGCGCACGGATTTTTTGCACTTGCAACTCTGACCGCCGCGCTTCTGGCTATCAGTTGCCGTTTAAGATGATTTAAGACACAAAAAAGGCCCGAGGAACACAATCCTATGCCTAATGGCCGTTTCGTGCGTTACAGATTGCTACAGCATGCTCTACGTGCAACACAGAACAATATCAGAGAGGGGATAATGAGATGCTACTGAATGTGAAGCTTCAAACACTGTTGGACAAAGAAACACACGCCAGGTTGTTCGAGCTGGCAAAAAAAGAGTCGGCGGCGAGTGGCGATCGAGTGTCGGTCGGTGCGCTCGTGCGGCGGGCGATCCGGGCCATGCTCGAAAAATTGGAAACGGAGGGTTGACATGAGGAAACTAACGACTGACGACGTATTGGAATTGAGGCCGTGCAAAAAATACACACGGGGGTACCTTGAAGAATTGTTTGCAGGTCGCAAGATGCTCACGATTATTGATGTTATGGGTATGGAAGCCGTACCCCCGGTAGATGTGGTTTGGCTTTTCTGCCGAGTAGCCGAGACAAACAGACAAAAAGTTGTATTTAGCCTTAAATGTGCCACTGATGCGGGATATTCAGCTCGGGCAGCTTCGGCAGATTCGGCAGCTTCGGCAGCTCGGGCAGCTTCGGCAGATTGGGCAGCTCGGGCAGATTGGGCAGCTCGGGCAGCTTCGGCAGCTTCGGCAGCTTCGGCAGCTTCGGCAGCTTCGGCAGCTTCGGCAGATTCGGCAGCTTCGGCAGATTGGGCAGCTCGGGCAGCTCGGGCAGATTGTTACGAGCGCCAACTTCTATTTATCTGTGAAACGATTTGTGAGGAAGAGGGTTATGAGATAGAAATCTAAACGGGTATTGACAGCGCGCCGAAGATGTGATAGATTGTGAGGCATGAACCGCGCGCAAGACTTTTCAATCAACTCAAAAAAGACTCCCCCTTGCTGGTATTTGTAACCTCGCGCGGTTCATTTCCAGCAGGGGGGATGTTCTTTTATAAGGCGCGTGAATGGCAGAGAATTTAGGATACATAAAACTCGAACGCTCATTGCTTGATTCTGACTTTTATCACGGGCTATCGCATTCAAGTGTAAGGGTACTGATAGAAATGTTGCGGCTTGCAAATTATCACGAGTCCGAAGTAATCATTGACGGTGAATTACGAACGCTTCAACCGGGACAGATTTTAGCGTCCAGAAAAACCATCACTAAAAACACAAAAGCGACTGAGCGCGAAATTCGGACATTTGAGGCTCGCGCGCAACTATTTAATTTTATGACAAAGGAAACGACAAAGGGTAATCGAACAATTTATACGATAAACACTGACTTTCTCACGGTAGAAGAAAAAAAACGACAAAGGAAACGACAGACGAGCGACAAAGGAGCGACAACATCCAAGAAAGGAGAAGAAAGTAAAGAAGAAAAAGAGTGGGTAATAAAGGATATTTTTGCACATTGGAATTCTAAGGAAAATCTCAATAAGCATAGAGAATTGACAGATAGGATAAAATCAGCAATAAATCCAAAACTTGAATATTATACCAAAGATGAAATAAAAAAGGCCTTTGATAATTATGATTTTGTAATTGGGTCACCAAATTATTTTTGGAACCATAAATGGCCGTTGGTTATTTTTATGCAACGTGAAAATGGATTTCTTTCTTTTGTTGATGAATCACAACCATTGTGGAATTTTCTTGCAGACAAAACCGGGGTGAAACCAAATGTACAAGAAGAAGACGAACTCAAACAGCAAAGAAAAGCTGACGAAAAAAGACGACTACGAGAATCCTGCCGCCGCCAAAATCAAGCTCATTTGGAGTGGCTCCGATTACAAAGTGAAGGAACTCCTCAGCCTCGACAGGTTCTTAAAGACTCTGGCGACTGAGCAGAAAATGGATAATATTTTGAAAATGTGCTCAAAATTTACCTACAGTGAATTTGAGGAAATGATAAAATATCACCAATTTAAGCTTGTTCGGCTTCCTAACGTGGGTTCTATCTCCAAATGGATTTCCACACTGATGTCGTTTAAAGAGGCCGGAGAACACTTTCCATTATGGTTCAAAACAAAACTGGTGCTACACGACACGGATCACAAAGGGCTTGAAAGTTACGTTGTCACGGGGAATCTCATTTCTCACTATCTGGGTACGAATATTTTTCTGGATGGAGTGGCATTGAGAACCCGGTTAAGTTGTTCGATCTCCGAATGGCAGGAAACACAACAATGACTGACACACCAGAACAGCCCGCAGAGGCCGTGACACGCCCTGTGACACACAAAATCGAGGTAGAGGCCATAACCAGTCACCGCAACCGCTGTTTTGAGCTGGCGGCGCAAGAGACGCTCGACGACGGAAAGGCCGCGTACAGGAAATGAAACCGCCGCCCGTGGTCATCATCGTGGACACCCGCGAGCAACTGCCCTACGACTTCGCCGGGGTTGAAACAATTCGCGCGTGTTTGCCGAGTGGTGACTACAGCGTGCAGAATTACGAGACGGTGGCGGCGGTGGAACGCAAGACCCTCGCCGACCTGGTTCAAAGCCTGTCTCATGGCCGCGAACGCTTCGAGCGGGAAATGGAACGGCTCAAGGAATATGAATTCAAAATCCTGATGATCGATGCCACACTTGAGGACATCGCAAAGCACAGCTACCAGAGCCAGATGCACCCGTCAGCGGTTGTGGGCTCACTGGCGGCGTTCATGCTCGATTATCAGATCCAGGTCGTGTTTGCCGGGAAACGGGAATATGCGGAACTGCTCACCTTGCGGCTGCTGACGAAATTTTGGGAGCGCAAACAAAAGGCCGCGTGGCCGGTTGTTGACATGGGCGTGATGGATGAAATCTCAAGGAGGGTGAAATAATGATAACCAAAACGAATGTAATCAAAGCAATCAGAACCAGAATCAAAAACGCAACTGAACTTGGAAGCAAATCAATTCCTGTTTCCAAAGAAGAATTTAACCAGTTATGGTGGGCTTGTGGTATCATTGACCATATACAGCACGGATTTTGTTATTTTAACATAGATGGCATTCAAGTTTTTTGGCAAGCGGAGCGGGACATGGAGAGAGAACTCAAAGATTATGAAAAATTTTGTATGGATTTTGCCAGAGATATTTTAAAAATGGAGCGGAAACCAAATAATAAATGATTGACGACGACGGCCACCTGATAACGCAACTCGTGCCCGTGCTCACGTTCTTCAACGAGATTACTTTTGTCGTGGTCCACTCGGAGCATTGTGTGAAATGTATGTGCGAAGAAATATTTTCCACGACCTGTTGACAAATTGTAAACGACGTTGTAAGATACATAAGAAAGGGAAAATCATGGCAGACACACAAGTAAGAATCGACAAGAGAGTTGTTGAGATTGTAAAGCGGTTCGCGCGGAAGCAGAGCCGATCCGACATGAGCAAAAAGACAATCAAGGATACAATCGGCTATCTGGTGCGGACGCACCCGGAGATCGCGCAAAAGCCTGTTGGTAAAATTGACGACAAGGAAGTGTGAATAATGAGCTCAATCAAAGTAACAATTGAAGGACATGTTTTTAAAAAATTTGTTAGGTCGGATTACGGGAGCGAATTAAGGATTGTATTGATTGATGAAGATGATTGTTTTACTGTTTTTGAAAAACTAAATTCTGATAAAATCGACGAGCCGCGCGCGGAGCCGCTTATTGGATTCTGTAAGAAATGCCCTGATAACACAAATTTCATATTGTGCTATGAGTTTGAGGCCTCGCGCGACCACTGGCGCGAACAGGCTGAAAGAATTGTGAAAGAGCGCGACGGGCTACAGGAGCGGATTGATCGCGTGGTACAAACAATAACACCATTCGCAAAACAAACATTCGGATGTCGAAGTGGAAATTATGCATGGATGGTGGATGTACTCACCGGGAAGGACACCGAATGAACTGGCTGATCCATTTTCTGAAAGATAACTTCGAGCCGCTATCGTTCATTTGTGGAATATTTATGATAATGTTCGTGTTCGTGCTGGCCATGTTCATGGGCTTGAAGAACGCCGGGGTGAAGAAATGAACAACGTAATCACCAACAGCGCGGCGGCGAAGTTCAACGAATGTCAGCGACTTTATCAGTTGCAGATGGAGCTTGACATTCACCCCGCCAAGCGCGACGAAAACGAAGGGATGAGCGCGGGCCGGACACTACACGAAGCTCTGGCATTCAGCACGCCGATACACGTTCACGACGATAAGACAGCCAAGCTCGCCGCAGTCATTCAGGCTTACGAGGCCCACTACGGACCGGAAGGGATGTACCCCGGCGCATTGATTGAGCGCGGCTTCGCAATCCCAACGCATTACAATGACTCATGGATTCTTGCAGGCGTGGCGGACAAGGTTTGCTCCGACCGCGTGGTTGACCACAAATTTTACGGCCAGCAGAATGAATATTTACATGACAGGTTCGCCGTCAGCAGTCAGCGGGTGTACTTATCGGCGTTTGATAAAGACGTGTTCGAGTATGACATCGTTATCAAGCCCGGCATTCGCCAGAAGAAGAATCAAAGCCTCGCAGAGTATCAAATCGAATGCTGTGAGAAAATGCTTGGCGACCGCAGCAAGCACTTCACGCGCGTGGAACTCTATTTTGACGCGAAGCAAATTGAAGAAATGTTCGAGTGGTATTCGCTGATTATCAATGAAATCGAGCGCAACCGGGAAACCGGGATATGGCGCAAGAATTATTCGGCTTGTACCGGGCAGTATTCACGATGCGCTTATTATGCGTACTGCCACCACTACAACGGTAAGCACGACCTCGCCATGCAGAACGGGTACGTAATCGCGCCAGAGCGCACGCACGAGGAACTCAAAAAGGCAAAGGTGATATGATGTCAACAGTTGAAAGCAGATTCAGAATAACAAAACCGGTGTACCGATTTTCATCAGAAAAAATACTACTTTATGGTGCTCAAAAAATTGGTAAAACCCAAATCACGCAATTTTTGTCTGAAAAAATGGGATTCATTGCTGCCGAACACGGAGACGGTAAAATTGCTACTCTTTCAAACCGAATTTCTGGATGGGAAGATTTTATTTTATCAATGAAAACCATTAAAAACGAACCGATAGACATGGTTGCCATAGATACTATTTCCGCATTATGGTACATGTTTATTGATTGGTTTCTTAAAGCAAACGGAATTCAGCACGAACAAGATATTGCGTGGGGAGTTGGTCGTGATAGACTAATTCGGGAATTTGTGTTGCCAATAAACGAGCTTCAAAGATGCGGGAAGGGAGTAATTATTATTGCACACGAAAAACAGTCAGAAGAAAATGGGAAGATAGTTATTAGACCATCATTGCCAACTGATAAAAATAATCAAATCAGAGATGCAATATTAGCTATGGTGGATTCAATCTGGTACATGAGATATAAGTCAAAAATAGAAAAGGGAGAAACCACAAAAATACGAGAACTTAGAACAAAGGGAGATCCTCAATACGTGGCTGGTGGACGATACAATATGGATGATCCCATTGAGCTTGTAACAGACGATCCAAAAGCAAGCGCGGAATTAATCCTTGCGGCCTATAAACGTACCGCAGACGCCGCTACAGAGGCCACAAAACCAATCCAAAAGGAGCTTATCAAATGAACCGCGAAGAAATGGCAGGAAAATACAGAGACTTGCCGCCCGATGAAGATTTAAACAAACCCAAAAACACATTCCCTGATGGAAAATATGTTGTGCAAGTCATGGGTGTGCGAGAAAACGAAAATTTGGAAGCTGATACGATTTCATACTCTGTCATCCTGAATGTGTACCAGGGTCCGTATGCCGGAAGCATCGGAGAAGAATTTTATTTCATAAGCGGAAGCGGCGACCCCACATTTACATTCCAGAAAATGCGTTGGTTTTTGACGGCGGTTGGGTTGGAAAACGAAGACCCATTTTGCTTGAGCAACCCAGATATCGTTGAGGCCATAACCGGATTGCTGCTTGAGGCCACGCTTGTTACAAATAAAAAGGGGAAGCGAGACAAGAACGGCAATTTATACAAGTCGTGGAATTACTGGCAAAAATGTGAAGCGCAACCCGTGTGTGCAGACGACGAAATCACCGACGCGGACGTGGACAGCGCGGAGAAAAAACTTGACATGGACGAGGATGGCCCGTTTTGAAAATCCTGCAATGGTTCGAACTGTATCAGACATATTATCAATGCGGAGACGGATGGGTTCTCGTTGGAATACATTCAGGATATTGGATAGGAAAAGATGGAATTGTTTTTCGGACAGCAAATATCAAAGTTGTATAAAAACAAAGGGGGTACAAATGCAATGGCAAAACAGGCAATGACGGCAGCACAGGCACTACAGGCAATGATGCAGGGTATCACTCTGGCGAAACTCACGAGGCTGGCCGGCGACGCGGTTACACTGGCCGTAAACGGCGACGCAAAGAACGTGAAGGACGCGGCGGGCGTGCTGATGCAGAAATGGCTTTCGGCGAATGGCGCGTCGGTTAACCTCGAACTGCTGGACGCGATCATCGTGAACGCGATCAACCCAAACATGCCGATAGACGGCGTGAGTTCGAACCCCGATTCCAAAGCCTGATCGAACGACAGGCTTAAATTATCTTTGTTGCACCGTTTAATCAAGTGGAACCCGCGAAGCCGGGCAGAACCCGGGGGCCAATGCAGATAAGCCCGCCTGCGATATCGGAAACGAATCAATACGATCTGCAAGAAATATCGAGCGACTTCCGGGTGCAACTCCCGGCGCGGGGATAAGGGGTTGGCGGTGACACGGATGCCGGTGGAACCGCATGGAAGCGTGGTAGTTTAATTGGAAGGACGGGGAGCCGAATCGCCCTAACGGGTAGATGGTGACCAGAACGCCGGTTCGAATCCGGCCCACGCTGTAGTAAACGAAACGAGGTAACGACGATGCCTTGCGCCCACTACTTAATCCCGACCGGCAGGACAGACCAAAGATCGGCGGTGAGCGTGTTATGAGTAAAATGATGATTATAAAACAATGCTGTTTCTGCGTTTATTCAGATTCGGATGACATGCTTTGTACACATCCGCTTGCGCAGAGACACGCTATAAATATGTGTGCCGAGCCACCTGATGAATGCCCACTTCCCGACGCGCAGGAGGTTAAGACATGAGCAAACGAATTTATGAAATATGGATATGTGCCGGTTGTGTATTCTGTAATATCGAGCGGCACGAATGCGAATACCCGCGCGGCGGGGATTACGAAGTTGACCCACAATCAGAGCCGCCGGAACACTGTCCACTGGCAACGATTGAAGGCTACCTCGCGGGCGAGTACAGCCGCGAACACCTGAAAGGACTGATGAAATGACAAAACAGAAGCGCGAATATAAAAAACATCTTGTTCGATTGACCAATGCCATTTGTTCGTTTGAGCATCAAATGGATGAGCTTATGAAATTGCCGTCCACACAAAAACGCGGCGAACATATAGCAAAACTAATGAATGATCTATCAATAGAGAATCAGGCCGTAATGAGATATGCGCTTGGTCGCACATGGAATCATATCGACAAAATATATGCGGCGGCGAGCGGCGCCGCGAATGGCCGGGAGGCGCGAAGTGAACTGTCAAATTGGTGCCGATGAAGACAACTATGATCCCGCTGAAATATTCGATGAAGAAATTCGCACGGCACGCAAAGAGTATAAATGCTGTGAGTGCAATTCTGTAATTCAAAAGGGCCAAAAATATCAATACGTTCACGGCATGTGGGGTGGCGAATGGTCAACATTTAAAACGTGTATTCCGTGCGCCACGATCCGCAAGCAAATATTCTGCTCATGGACATACGGATACCTTTGGAGCGATTTAATTCAATACATGGCCGACAGCACGCCGTGGGATGAAGTGTTTGATCCGAATGACGTACTCCCTGAAAGCATGAAACTGAAAACAACAAAGGACGGTGATTAAGATGGCAACGAAATATGACCCGATAGTAACATCAGATTATCTTGTTTCACAAGGCGCGTGCTATATCGGCAGATACATTAGAACCCCGTGGAGCCATACCCTATCTGATATTTTGGTAATGGAAACGATCCCGGAAAAAGATAGAATATGGGTTGCATCAAAAATGCTCCCGGATAAACAGCTACGCTATTTTGCTATCTGGTGCGCCAGGGAAGCCATTGCCCTACAAGATATAAATAATATCGACTCGCGGACCATGGATGTGCTGTGGTTCGCAGAGGAATATGCTAATGGAAATCTCCACGAAAATGATTTGTCAGCCGCAAGGGCCGCCGCAGGGGACGCCGCAGGGGCCGCCGCAAGGGCCGCCGCAGGGGCCGCCGCAGGGGACGCCGCAGGGGCCGCCGCAAGGGCCGCCGCAAGGGCCGCCGCAGGGGCCGCCGCAGGGGCCGCCGCAAGGGCCGCCGCATGGGCCGCCGCAAGGGCCGCCGCATGGGCCGCCGCATGGGCCGCCGCAGAGGACGCTCAAATAGAATGTCTGAAACGACTCATTAATGGCGAACATATTTTGGAGGAAAATTGAGATGGCAACGCAACTAACCCCGCATTTTACATTGGAAGAAATGTGTTTTTCCTACACGGCGGCGCGGCTCGGGATAAAGAACACTGTCAAGCTCGACAGCAATCAGGCCGTGAACTTGAAAGCACTGTGCGACAACATACTGGAACCATTCCGGGCCAAAGCATACGCCGTCGCCACGCCGATACATATCAACTCTGGCTATCGATCTGGGCCGTGTAACAAGGTCGTGGGCGGCGCGAAATCGAGCCAGCACCTTACCGGGCAGGCCGCTGATATAACGGTGTTAGGCTTGCCCCCGTTTGCCGTGTGCCAGCGCATCATTGCAATGAGGCTCCCATTCGACCAGCTCATTCTGGAGTTCGGCCAGTGGACACACGTTTCGTATTCGACAGAGCGTCAGCGCGGCCAGGTTCTCACGGCCAAGCGCATTAATGGGAAAACGAAATACCTGCCGGGGCTGGTGAAACCATGAAACGACACAGGCTGAAAACAAAGACAGAGTATTTTAAAAGCGTGGGAGTGCGAAAAAAGAACTTCGAACTTCGAAAGAACGACCGTGATTTTCAAGAGGGAGACATCCTTGAACTCGTAGAAATAGACGATGACAACGGGCTAACTGGTCGGATGAAAACAGCAATCGTAACATACGTTTTACAAGGTGGTGTTTACGGCCTCGATCCAGAATATTGCATCATGGGAATGATGAACATTACATCGGCTTTTGATGAGTTGCCATGAGCTACACCGAACCAGACGAATGGATCTGCCGCAAGTGCGGACACGCATACATCCGGGAATACGGCGGCTCTACTGAATACTGCCCGGATTGCGCGCAGTCGTGGCAGGACATGGAAGACGATAGGAAAATACAGGCGGCAAGGGATGCGGAGTTATGAACAAATTTACAATCGAGCGTGTAATGATGCCACGATATAGGGCAAGCGTTGAGGTTATGCGCTCATGGCAAAATTGCAATTATGATAGCACTTGTGCGCCGTGCAATGGAGGAAATCCTGCTTGTGAATGTGAATACGGACATACAATTACTAAGATATTCGGTTCTAAGCGAGGGGCAGAACGGTGGATTGCAAAAAATGTTTTCTATGACGAAAAAGACATTGCTTATATTGCGGATAATGATAAGCAGAAAAATATTAAAAAGGCATGGTTGTTACACGGCATAAATCATACAGCAGAATTACTCGGATTTAAAAAACCATATTCGTTTGACTTGAAATGTCCTGCGTGTGGCAAGGAATATTTTTTTATTGAATGCGATACGGAATCATCGGAAAATGGATACGATTATTATGTTCCCGAAGAACGAGAAAAAACAAAAGGATGCTGTAATAACGAAGAATTGGAATTGTTGAGAAGATAACGAAACCGCCGCCGACGCGGCGAGAGAAAACGAGGACACGGATTGAAAGATAAGCACATTGGACAAGTCGTATTCGATGAATTCAGCCTTGCTTATCTTGTGCCGAAATCCATTGAATTCATGATCGAACACTTTCCAGAAAAACAGGGATATTGGGAAGTGGCATTTAGCGGCGGCAAGGATTCAATCGTGCTTTATGACATCGTTAAAAAATCAGGGTTGCCGCATCACGTTCATTACGTCAACACCACGATTGACCCGCCTGAACTTGTGCGATTTATTAAAGAGAAATATCCAGAAGTTGAAATACTTCACGCGCCGCCGTTCTTTCAGATGTGGAAAAAGAAAGGGATTCAGCCATTTATGTTTGCAAGATGGTGCTGTGATACCCAAAAGAAAAATGTCGCGCCGCACATTCCTACACTTTGTGGCGTTCGCGCCGAAGAATCATTTAATCGAAAAAAACGCGGCGCGATTATAAAACAAAGTTATTATCCTATATTTGATTGGCCCACAGAGGAAATATGGATTTATATACATAAAAATAAACTCGAATATCCCTCATTGTATGATGAGGGTTTTCATCGTATTGGTTGTATTATGTGTCCATTTATTTATGGGAGCGATAAACAAGTGGGAAGGAATATAAATAGATGGCCGAAACATTATGCCGCAATGAAACGATTCTTTTTTAAGTGGCAAAACAGAAATCCAGAACATTCACATTTTACAAACGATGAGCTTGAAATTATGTACGACAATTATATTCACGGGCGGAAGATAATTCCAGTTGACGCGGCGCGGAAAAACGAGGGGGGTACAGAATAATGAAAAAGTATCGCAAGTTACCAGTAGTGATTGAGGCTGTACAGATTATGGATTCCACATTTGACGCGCTACATCCGAACCCGGAACACATAAGGTCCGTGGATGGGTGTAAAGTGGTTTATGTCCAACACAAACGCATTGTGGAAATCGAAACACTTGAAGGAATTATGACGGCGCAGATCGGAGACTGGATCATCCGTGGCGTGAACGGCGAGCTTTATCCGTGCAAGCCGGACATTTTTGAAAAGACGTATGAGCCAATCGAAAACGACGAGGCGGTGACATGATGATTGCATACCAGGTTTATAAACAGGAATTACAGGGTGACAAGTGGAAACCCATGGACAAACAGCCTATCCGCGTGGATGGATTCAACGTGCTTATGATGTATGTGTTTAAAGACAGGTCAGACGCCGATTGGGTAAAACTGTATCTTGATCGCCGGGAAGAAAACGAATGGCCCGATAATCCAGAACATCGAAGCAACTACAAAATCGTGAAGGTTGAAATATTGGAGGCGGTGAAGTGATGGCGGCGAAAACGAAGCGGCTGAAAGGATTGTCAATTGAATATAACGATAAGGTTAAACGGCCCCTGCTTATATCAACAATACGAGGCACGATTACATTGCCTATTCGACAAGCCGCCGCGCTGCGCGACTTCCTGAATCAGCAGGATGATTTGCCGGAAAAGAAACATAAATATATTGCTCCGTGTCATTGGATGAATCCGATTAATGAATGTTTAGCAGGATTACCGGGGCCATGTATCTTTAACAAGTGGCATACATGCCCATACGGGCGCAAATGGAAAGGGGAGAAGTGAATGATAATATCAACGTGTCCACATTGCAACAAAGAAATCTGTATTGAAAAATTGCCACAGCCAACGTTGCGCGACCAGTTCGCAATGGCCGCGCTCACGGGGATACTAACGGCATATCCAGATTCAAAGTGTACCCCAGAAGAAAAATGCCAGGACGCGTATATCTACGCCGACGCGATGATCGAAGCGCGGATTTGAGGAGGCGGCGAGGGATAAGTAATCATGAGTACAGACACATTTGTTTGTATCATATTAATAATTTGTGGGGTGTCGCTAACGCTAATTATTATTGGTGAAATAAAAGGATGGCAGGGGTCATGCAAGTTTCAATCCACGCCCCTGTACGAGGGGCGACGCTGCGCCGAGTGCCGAGAGGAGTTCCCGAAATGACGCTCAAAAAAGGCGACGTGTATGAGATATACTCTATGTCAAAAGATGAATTTTGTATAGGCGTTTTCATAGAGTACGACAGCGATCTGGAATGGGGATTGTTTGATGTTGGAGACCCACTTCAACAATGGTATATTCATCGTGATAACTTCGTCAAAATTGGAGAGCTGTAAAATGAAACATTTCCTTGCCCGTCACTACCTGACCATCATCGCGATTGTATCAGTGCTGTTGTTTTCATACATTATGATGGTTTTATCGCGGAGGATGTTTATATGAAAACGTGGGATTTGATAATCAGAATCATCATAGCAATAGCGCTCTCCATAGTCTTTTATTACTGGATTATGTACACTACTTTTTGAGGGGGTAAACGGCATGAAGTGCGGCGAGTGTGAATGTATTTTCAAGCATCTTGAATACGATATATGTAGAGTTACGAGGAAAGAAATAGATGATTATGATAAATGTCAAATAGACGATATGATTAGCATGCGTGACGCGGCGAACGGCGTGGACGCGGCGAAGCGGATTGAAAATAGAATATTTGAATTAAGAAGGAATGCGACAATATATGATTCTCACCCACATTGTGGGTTTATTGGTGACATATTAAGAGAACACGCCGACAGACTCGAACGCGAACCGGAGGCCGAGAATGGGTAACAAGTATGGTGAACCGTTATGGATAGAACACGTCCCACATGATGGGATGTTTTATCTCCGAAATACTCCGTTCGGAGATACCGTGAAAGGATTTATTATCGGTAGAATAATGACAAAAGATATAGCCATAAGAATTGTCGCTTGTATCAACGCCTGCGCGGGCATTGAAAATCCCGAGCAGTTCATCAACGACGCGCGGTCGTATTCGCAACTGAATGACCTTCTATTGGAACTTGAACAAGTGGTTAGGGACAAAGACGCGGAGATCGCGCGGCTGAAAGACATACTAAAAAAAACACTATCTGATATTAATCTTTTACACATGATTAATCGGACTTTAATCAACTGGCTTAAAATAGAAATTGATAAAAAGGAGACAGACGATGCCTGACATGACGTTCGACGAGGCGATAGCTCGAATATATAAATGGATTCCAGTCAGTGTCTCCGAAAAAATAGAGAACACGCTACGCGACCGCGTGGCCGAGCTTGAGCGGGTGAATGGTATTTCAATAGAGGAAATACACATTCTTCAAAATCAATCAACCAGTAAATCAGAGAAGGTAGCCGAGCTTGAAAAAATGGTTCCAAAATCCATCGAGACAATCAAGCGCGGGGAGGCGGTGTCTCTCGTTTCGACTGCCGATTACAATCAAACGAAATCCGACAACGCCGCCATGCGCGCGCTGCTGAAAGAGTGCGAATGGTTGGGGCCGCAAGACCTTGAACACATTCCAACGTGCGTTATCTGTAAACGAGCGCCCATACAAGGCCACGCGCCCGGATGTGAGTGGGGCAAGTTCGCGGTGGAAAATAATAAATTATGAACATGAAACGATATGCTGACGGATTAAGAACGTGCCGAGATAGTTACATAAATGTGACATATTACCCCGGTACATGGAGAGAAGAAACGGATTTTCCGTTGCACGTTCTGCATAGACTACGCGATGAAGTATTGCTGTTTGTGAAACACGAAAAACCCATGGACATTGATTTGTATTCGTCCGTGTTCACCGAATCCCTTTTTGCTTCAAAATGGGGTCGGGATGGATACGATAAGCGATTAGAATCATACGCGCTGTCCTCAATGCTCATGGTGTGTTCAAACAACCTAACGGGAAAAGCGATGGTTATTCTGCGCAAAAAACTCGCGGATATGATTGACGACATAGCAAATGGAGATGTGACCAATGACCGACTACCCTGAATTCGTGCGCCGGTACGTCAACAACGCGCTCGACATGGACTACGCCAAGGGCGACGCGATTCCCGTCGAGGATATTCTGGTGGCGATTAAAAGCACGCTTGGGGATTGCATAGAGCGCGGCGTAATCGAGGAACTTTTGAAGCGGAATAAGTTTGATAAATAAAAAACGCCCCCGTCGCCGAGGGCTTGTAGTTGGGGGTGTTCATGGTAGCAAAGGTAATTCAAAACTTGGATAGTGGGTCAGTTTGAAACGCCACTCACTTGACATGCTTTAGCGGTCATGCTTATACTTTAGGTATGGCTAAACGAGAAAAGAAAGATTTAAATCAGACTGCACTATTTAGAAATAAATTAGCCCTACCTTCAATTTCAGGGTAGGGCATAAATGTTATGGGCATTTTTCCTTCAATTTCAGCCGTTTTTAATTATGTCGATAAGATCATCGAGCTGTTTTTCTGTAAACTTGCTTCCGTCTGGTTTAAATCCTGGTGATACTGGCAAAATCTTTAAAATAGAACATTCAACATCTTTGTTTTTTCTATCATTTATTGCTTCTGTAGAGCTTCTTGCAATATTAAAAAATCTATGCCAATCATCAGAATTTTGCTCAATTTTAAGGCATTTAGCATATCTTACAAGTTCTTCGTGTTGTGGGGGTGGCAATATTCCACATTCTATTCTACTTATTAAAATATGATCAAGTGTGTTTTTGTCACAAAAATCCCTGAGCGTTAAATCTAACGCAATTCGTTTTTTTTTAAACAATTCTCCAAATGCGTATGAAATGTTAATCATATCATTCATTTAACACACCTCCCATTATCTCTGGGGCGTCAGTTTTTTTTAAACCAACGACTTCGGTGCTTTTAGCCTTACAACTCCTCTTTGAAGCAATCATGCTTCTTTCCTTTATTGTACTGACATATATTGCACTGTCAAACATTTATTCTAAATGCACGACAACAAATTTGTCACAAAAACCGTTGTTCGAGCAACGGTTTTTGTGAACGACTTACTAAGTGGTATTGACAATGAGAGCATACAACAAAGGCCCACCATTGTCAAGTATATGATGACAATTTATCGCATTTTATATGCGAAGAAAGGAATGATTGGCCATGCAATGGCAAGAAACGCGCGCACCACCATGAAATAAAAAAACTGGGAAAAACCACGTGGGAGACCAACTTGTTAGGGCGTCTCCCACGTGCCCCCAATCAATTCCTATTATATCCTATATGCTTGATCGGTCAAGTTTTTCAAACTGACCCACTACCGAACTTTTGAAGAGGAATAAATTTGATAAATAAAAAACGCCCCCGTCGCCGAGGGCTTGTAATGGGGAAGGGCAACCATTATGATACGCTAACAAATGATAGCGGATGAAAATGGAGATAATCGATTAGACATAATAGACGTAATTGTTTTATTATATGCAGTATTGAAAAAAAAAAAACGAGGAGTTCAAAAAATGCACCACTTCGACGCACACTATCATCTAAATCCAGAAAACTACTGTCAGCGCGGTGGCCGGATATGGAAAGAAAATATTTATAATGGCAATGAAATGTGGAAAACATGGGGTGAGACGTGGACGCGCAACCTCGAAGCGAACAAAACCGCCATACGGCGGATGCCTATGTTGTCATCCCTGTACGGCTCGTGGAGTGGCCACACAGCCCTTGTCGTGGCAAATGGGGCGTCAACCCACAGGGACATGAAAAAAATAGCACAGGCGCAATCCCAGGGCATTCACATCGTAAGTGTGGACCGCATGCACGAGCGGCTTTGCGACAACGGAATATTTCCAGATATGACAATGACCGGGGATTCATCGGAAACCGTGGCCGACTTCTTCACGAGGCCACCGAGGGATCGCGACAAGTTTGCGGTAAGGTCTCGCACACATCCAAAGGTTATTGAACTTTTGAAACATACAAACTGCTACGCGTATGAAGCGGCTGACCCGTGGTCACCGTGGGCGCGCGTCGTAAGGGACGCATTCGGCGTGAAGATATTCGCGTGTCAGGATGGAGCTGTTACAACATTCAACTGCACTGGATTCTGCTATTGGATGGGCTGTGACATCATCGGTAACATCGGGAATGAGCTTTCATGGAAACGCGGCGATCCCATTGACGATGTTTATAAGGGCCTCGACTTTATTATGCTCGACGAAGAACTTGGGGTTGCTACAATTCAGCCATTTTTTGTAGCGGCAATAGCAAACGCACTTTTCCCAGTCATGTATCCAGAGGTTGAATGGATCGACTGCGGACTCGGGATAACGTCTGGATGGGTGAAGGAGCCCATTGAATATTTGATGCAAATACATGGAGAAAAAAGAGAACCCTGACGGGGGTAATGATTCAGGGCTCTGTGGATGAAATGGAAGGATCATTATTGAGTTTTCATTGATCGGAATTTTCCTTGGATATAGTTGAAATATGAATCAGGATCTTCGATTGGATGTTCCAATCGGTATTCTGTCGGATTTTTTTCATATAGCAAATATTCATCCAATACAATTCGGGCCATAATCGTTGCGTCTCTTGCGGCCTTTGCCTTGGTTTCTATCCGTTCTGGAATAGATTTGTTTTTGTATTCTCCGTCATCTGAATTGGCAAGTTTGTATTCATTATTCAACCATTTGATATTGTCGTGAATGCCAGAATCATCCACATAATCTTTTATAAAATATGCGTAATCGGCTTCTTTCTTATATGGCTTTATTTCCTCTCTTATATTTTTATCTATTTGCTCTTCCGTCAGCCCCGCTACCTCGCCAGCTTTCTTTACCTTTGACCGTATATCCGATTCCGTATTTGTGGCCGACATCCCGCCGACGTAGAAGTCCCAATAATTCGAAACGGGTTCCGTGTTGATCATGTTGCCCTGCTTCACGATGCGCGACAATACCATTTGAGCGGGCATGTTCAAAAGGAAGTTTCCAAGATCAGCCCATTCGGGAACTTTCGGCAAAAGTGTTCGGTCATCTTTGGATGCCTGGTAATAATCAAGCCCCTGGATACCGTATTTTCCCCACGTTCCGAACAGCTTTCTAACGACATGCTCCAGTTGTGCCGGGGAAACATTGAGCTTATTGAGCGTGGTTCCCTTGGCCGTAGCCGTGCGGAATGCTTCAAGTGTGTTGGGATTATCCCGAAGCGACTTGTCTATCTTGCGGGCCACGTCCCATTCGCTTTCAATCGTCCTGTCAAAGAACGGATCGTAATTGCGCCTGATGTCAAAATACAATGATGTAAGCGGGTTCTGTAGCTTCGGGACAGACATCACAAACAAATTTTCGAGTTCAGCCCATAATTCTTTTTTATCAACCGGCTTTCCGTCCAATGATTCGCGGGCAAGAATGCTCGGCAGTGTTGAAAATATAGCGCCAATTTCCCACGGCTTCGGGAGCGTGTAAATCCATTCCTGCCCGTTCTTATCAAATGAATGTCCGAGAACGAAATACTGCCCCTTCATTTGCTTCGGTAAATCCTGATACCATTCTTCATCGCGGTACATGGATTCAAGCATCATGGACGGTATGGCATACGTCACAAGTCCGCGCATGAGGAACCCCGTGGGATTCTCTCGGGCCATTTTGATTGCAGTTCGCAAACCGCCGATACTCGCGGAACCGAACGGGAACACGCCGGACACAAACTTGATGGCCTTGCCCTGCTCTGCAAAGTCGGTACTCACGTCGCGGGCAATGATTGCCGCCTTGTAGATATCGCCCGTTTTCCGGTATGTGTCGAGCGCGGCTGATATTCTCTGTGGCTGATCGAGCATCCAACCTACTTTTTCCATGTACTCGAACGGCTTTGAAATATTGTTTACTAATCCTTCTTTTGTAAATGGTTGCGCGACAGCTTGTTTTATGGACGTGAATTTCGGTACGCGGCCATGCTTGCGAATATACTTGTTCATGTCCTTTTGGAAATCAGCATACAGAGACGAACCGCCATACCCGGCCCACCGTAACGATGTGAGGAATTTCCCAAACTCACTTTCCATTCCTCTTTCAGTCCCCGCGTATAACTGGCGCACCGGAATTGTGGCCGGGGCCATGAGCGCGTCACCTATGTTCCGCAAGAACTTGCCCGGACCTTTGCCGGGGTTGTACAGGGCCATACGGTTTCCCGCGTCACGGATAAGGTTGCCAGTCATAAAATCAATGGACATCGTTACCGTGGTTTTCCACAACTTCGACAGCCCCTGTAACGCCCTTATCGTAAAGTGAAACGTCATGGGGTCATCGTTACGCACGGATTCCAGAAGCATCTTGTCAGAGAATTCCCACAATTCTTTTTTTCCGTCTCGCAAAATCCAGATCATTGTTTCCGGCTTGAAATTTTCCGGGCGTCGCAGATTCGCGTAAATGGAACCCTTCATGAGGTCGAGAACTTCATCTTTGGTCAGCCCGGTTTCCGTGACCATCTGCTCAATGAACGGCGTGTCAAGAAGCCGACCGGCCTTTTCCTCGGCATTCGCTATCGGCTTTGTCGTCTGGATTCTCCGAACCGCGCCCGTCTGTTCAAAGAAGTCAACCACTTTGGCCTGAAACGCCATTTTATCCGCGTACATGCCGCCAAGTATTGCATTATCAAATATGGAACGTAGCGGGGTAATTGTGGGCTTGTCCGAGCCATACAGTGGCTTGAGCATCTTTGCTTGCGGCCCGCGCGACATGAGGCTTTCAATCGACCGGACATCCGCGTCACTCAAACCTTCTTCAAACAGGCGATTGAGCGGGATGTAGAATGGGCTTGTCTCTTCCCACAAGTCTTTCGTGGCCTTGTTTATCACGCCCATGGAGTACATGTATTCCCGAACGTAGCCCGCAGTATGTTGCGCACGCTCAAACACCGCATCAGCCGCAACCCTCTGGCTCCCTGTAAGGGCATTGAACGCGTCCATGCGCGCCTTAATCAGCTCTCGGCTTGTTCCGGGGTTAATACCACGGTTTATAACGCTCTCGGCGTGTTTGGCGTACAGGTAATCATCAATGACTTCAAGCAGGTGTTGCCGTTCGCCCTTGTATCCAGTCGCGTAAAGTTCCTGTTTGGAAAGCGCGTCCATGGGTGAAAGCACATTCTGAATCGTGTACGACCTGTCGAGGCCGTGTTCCCATGGGTCAAGAATGCGCGGCCGGCCAGCCTCATCAAGAATAATTTTGCCGTCGTAACTCCGTTCGAACAGGGGCATTCCCTCTGTCACGGATACGAGGTGTCGCTTGCGGACATCGGACAGTAGCTTCTTGTTTTCGTAAAGTTTTCGCGCCGTGGCCTGGTCAACACCGTATTTGCGCCCCGCTGTCTGGATATATACCCATCGTGAAAGGAAGTTATGGGTGAATCTGTCTCTTTCGTTTATCAGTCCGGCTTTCCAATTGATCGACGGGCCTGTTCCCTTGAACCATGATTCCGTGATCATGCGGCCAACGGTTCTTTTGTCCGGCGACCACCCGCGCACGAGCGGGGCCGTCTCTTCAAAATCCTTGATAAGTTTTTCCGGTTCGATGTTGACGGGAATATCAGCACGCTCGGGCAACGCTTTTGATAAATGCAATGCGCTGTCAATGGCTTCTTCGCGGGCTTCTGGTGTCAGTTTTGCCACGGGCTTGATGTCACCCGCGACCGGAGCCACCGGCGTTGTCGGCACCTTGCCTTTACCAACCCATTTGAATTCATTTGCCGTATATAATTCAAGTTCGCTTTTGGGAATATCTATTTCAAGTATTTTTCCACCTTTCATTAAAGCGGGATTTTCAACATAATATCCTGACAAATGATTTCCTAAATGTTCTTCTGCGTATCTTCGTGATGCCGTAACATAATCGCCCGGTTTTATTTCATTTACTTCACTTGGAACAGCCCTGTAAACCGTTACCATTTCACCTTTTGGAATAGGAACCTCAAATTCTGACCCTATTCCATAAGCATCAATTTCCATGTTAGAGCCGGGACGCGCGTTTGATATTAAATATCTATTAACCGGCGTTGTCGGCACATGCGCGGCGCGCGGCGGCTCTGCTGGCGGCGCGGCTTTGGCGGGTTTAGTATCAGTCAATTTAACTTTTTTATTGTCAAAAATAATAAGTTCCCTATTTCCGCCCGGCGCATCAATGAATCCGGCTTCTCCATCATATCCCATTTTGCGGAGAGTATCCGTGCGTGCTTCTGATATTTTCCTCATTATTTCCATCGGGTCTTTGCCGGACATTGACGATACATTTTTATTTAATTCATTAACCAGTTTTTTTGAATCTTCAATGGATTTTGTTTTATTCGAACCCGGAACAATTCCGTTGGGGTCAAATATTTTTTCAGGCTCAATGTACGTCGTTGCCCGATTAACCTTTTCGGCTTTGCCCGCACCACGGAACGGCTCATCAAGTGCAATATACGTCCCGGCCCCACGCTGTGAATATGCCTGTTCTGTCCCGGTAGTATGGAACCCTTCAACCTTTATTGTTTTCCGCAACACCTTTTGTTCCGCGCTTAATTTTGCCGCTTCACTTGCCGCTTTCTTATCAATCCGCGCCATCATCCCGTATGCCTGTTTGTAAATGTCCTGATAATCCTTGAGCATTTCCGGGGACACGGATTCATCGGCGAGCTTGGTTTCAATGCGCCCCATGATGTCGTCAACGGTTTTGCGCGCGACGCGCCCGGCCTTCATCTCATCATTCAGCCTCACGACTGACTTGAATAGAACATCGTCTCCATGCTTCCCGGCAAGGCCGACGGCTTTGTTTGCGAATTTGCCAATGAATAAAACGTCTGTCGGATCGGGGAAAAATATTGCCGTTACCACTGCCGGAACAACCCATGGGCCTTTTATTTGCCCTTCCTGCACCATTTGAATCGGGTCTTTAATTTCGAGCCATGGCTTTCGTTCTTCAAGGGCCTCCATGAATCCGCGGCTTTTCAGCCCCAAATCAATATCGGATGTCCCCCACTCGCGCTTACCCGTAATTTTTTCGTATGTCTCTTTTGCCCTTTTCGGAAGAACCACGACTTCGGTCGGCAATGTTTCTCCGAATTCAAGTAGCTGTTTTCCCACGGACGTAGCTGACTTTTCCCACGGCTCAAGGTAAGGTTCAATCTTTTCGAGTGTTGGGTATCGCTTCGGCGATTTCACTGGAACGATTGGGCTTTCCTTTGCTTTTTCCTGTGCGATCCCACGCCTTATATCAACGCCATAGTTTTCATTCGGCCCAATTCCTGTAAGTTCTGATATGCCTGAATATTTAATAATCGCGCGGCCATTTTTACCGGTAACAACCACGTCGCCTTGACGGATTTCATCACCATGTTTCAAGGGAATTTCAACACCCAATCTTTTCACCTTTGTGTTTTTTGAAACAGCAACATTGCCAACACGCGGCGGTAAAATATCCTTTGACCGTGGCGCGACTGGCTCGACTGAATATGGTCTATACGGTTTTTCAGGAGTTGCAAAGACCTGTTCGGCGGGAATCCACGGCTTGGGGTAAACGCCTTGTTTTTTAGGTGTGTTAGATTCTCTTGTCTCCCCGGTTACTGGATTCGTTTTATAAAACTTTTTACTTTTTGGACTTACTTTCTTTTTCTGTGTCGGGTCATACTTGGAACCCTTGACAGGATTCGGCTTAACATTATCAGATCGCGTCGCACCTGTCACCGGATTCGTTTTGTAAAACTTTTTCCCGATCGGGCTCACCTTTGCCATTAGTCCGTGTACCTCTTCTTCTCTTCTTTACCACCTTGCGGACCCAAGAGTTTCCTTTGTTCGTTTTCCTCATACAATTCCCATTTAGACTTGATAAGCGGATTTTTATCAGCCATGAATTCAACGCCTTGAAGTGCGTAAAATTCCCCTGTTATCCATCGTGTCAACCCGGCATCAATCATATCCTGAATAGCTCGTGATGGACGGTATGAGCCGGTTCTAACAGACTGTAGATTTTGAAATACCTCTTTCCCAATGGCATCTTTTCTCCCTGAAATAAGAGAGTTTATCCGCGCGAGTTCGTCCTCATACTTATTTTTCTCCGATTCAATAAGAGGATAATATTTTGTGGCATCCCGATAGTTGCTCATTATTGATTCGGCCTGTGAATACAGGCTTTTCAAAATGTCGTCGCCGGGATTTGCGTCAATATCAATCATATTGCGAAGCGGCGGAACCTCTACAGTGGGCTGTCCGTCAGTTGTGTTATTTGTGGTGGTTCCCGGCGTAAATATTGCCGGTGGTAAATCACCATCCCCAACCGTCATGTCCTGTAATCCTGGTTTGTTCATATCGTATGCACTTGTTTCAATATCCCCGGCTGGCATATCATAGCTTTGAGATTCCGCATTCCACGTTGCACGGTCGCGCCAGCCCGGAACTTCTGCGTCGGTGATACTGGTACAATAATCACTGTTTTTCATTGATGCCATGCACGAATCAAACTTTTCTTTTCCCGAAGTGTATAGCGGAGAATCCTTGGAATGCTTTGGGTAGGCATCGGCAAGAGCCTGTTTTGATTCAACAGAAGCCATGTTCACGTCTCTTTGTGAACCGGGGCTTGTCGGGAATGATTGCCACGTAAAGTTGCCGCGTTGGCCGTCCATTTCGATAAGGCCATCAGGCGACGGATCAAAGCGAACTTTGCTACGATCAAGAGAACCCTGCCGCCACTGATACAGCAATGATTCCTGTCTCTGCTGTGGCGTGTAATACGGATTGTACATAGTAAAGAATGCCGGGTCATCTTTTTTAACTTCCTGCCATGAAGAATATTCCTCATGTTTTCTTTTGTCTTCAATGTCCGCAAGCGCCCAATCTCGTTCCTCTCCGCGCCACTCGCCCTCTCGCGTGAACGAATCCTGCTCCAACTTCGCGCGCCCCTCGGCAATCTTCTGCTGTGACAGTTGCAAATTCTTATTGAAATCATCCATGTGCCGCGCGTACTTATCAGCATCCTCTTGTTTCGTGAGCGCGAATATCTTCTCACGGTCGGCGCGGTCGGACTGCGTATCCGCAAGTTTCTGTTGCGCGAACAACGCCGCGCCTTTTCCGAAAGTTGTGAGGAATTCACTCATGGCGTTAACCCCTTAGTATGCGTATCGTGTACTCAATTTAAGTTGCGGCAGATTGAATGCCGATGCACCGGTTGGCCGCGTTTGGAATGCGGATGATGCGGGCTTCGGCTGAAACGTGTTCCACCCCGAGGGAATGACCGGCTTCGGCGCTACAGAATAACCGCCAGTCATTGACGGGCCAATCTGCTGTGTTGCCTGAACAGGAACGCTTGAATACCCGCCAAGGCCACCAAAGTTTATTCCCCCGGCATTAAGCTGACTCACACCACCCGTTTGAGCAACCTGTGGCCCGTATTGGTCTGGTACAATTTGGACAAGAGGGACGGTTCCGGCACCCGCGTCCCCATACTGCCGGTTTTTTAAATCCTCGGTCATTGCCGCATAATAATCATCAATCGGGCTTCTCCGGTTCGCCGCGTACAGGTCTTTGGCAATATTGAACGGGAGCATCCGCTGTTCCTCTGCCGTGGCCCGCGCACGCTGCGCCATTTGGTCAAGCGGTGTCAGAGCCGTACCCATGGCCGTAAGTGCCGCCGCTGACCTCTCGGGCCTCGACAACATGATCTCGCGTCGGTTCTCAAGGTTCTGTGCCGCCGCTTCTTGCCCGATGCGCCTCAACTGCCCGGCAGCGATATTCGTGTCCAACATTCCCTTTGTGGAAAGCTCATGCGTGAAGTTCTCATAAACCTGCCGGTACTCGCTTGCCGTGGTGTCCGCGAGCTTCCGGTACATGAGTTCGTCGTTTTCATCCGTTGGCACGATGGACCGCGCCGTGGTGATCATTTCGTTGATAACGGCTTCTTCTTCACCCTCAAGCCGGTTGGCCTTTGAAATCGCGTCCTTTGCGAATTCCTTACTGATCCCGGCAAGGGCCATGAGCGCAAGAACCTGTTCGATCACGTCCTTCTGCTTGCCGCCGAATCCGAGATTGCCGAGAATATTCCCGATGGCCCCCATGTCGCCGCCACTGGACGCGAATGCCTGGATAAGATTCTGCCCTATCGGGTTGGCCGAAAAGAACGTGCCGAGTCCTCCCGGCAGGTTTCCGCGTATGGCCCCGACACCGGCAAGGATTGCGCCCTGTTTAGGATCACCTCCACCCATAGCCGCGAGTGCCGCGTTGGAAGCCATTGATCCGATGGTTGCACTTCCCGTGGCCCCGGTCGCAAATGATCCTATATTTGACAGCATGGGCGCGCCAACAGTAAGAGCGGCCACCATCCCGGCAATTGCCTCAACGGAATCCTTGTGTTCTGGAGCAATCCACTTGTCCGTGGTGTTTTCGGTAATTGCTCTGGTAAAATCTCCAAAATCGAAACCCATGGCCGTTTCCTCATTTCTTAAATCTTGCGCTTCTTCACATCCTCGACAGAAAGCCGAGTGTGGGCCAAAGCCTTTTCCCGTGAATCATTTTTCTGTATCGTCTTGAACTTGTTAATCTCCGCTCGAATCTTGATAATGGACTGAATCACCGCGAGAATGACGGTCGTTACCGCCGCCACACCGCCGATGATCAATCCCTGCCAGAGCATGATTTTCTGTTCCATTATTTCTTGACCTCCGTTTTCCCTGTTATCAAAATATCCACAACCGCCATGTTCCGATCAGTCATTCTATCGGCTACCGGCCCATGAGTGCGGATTGCTTTCTTTAAGTTGCGCAGCAGACCCGTGTGAGTGTTTTCATCGAGATTGGCAAGCAACAGCTCATTCTCAACTGCTGATTCAACAGCGGCCATTCTGGAGTCCAAATACGGCTTGTTGCCGAAATCGGGATCAGCATGGACACGCTGTTGGTATCCGGGCCTGTTTTTTACATAATAGCCTTTGGCAAACAACAGGATCGGTATCATTCCTCAATCGCATCCTCAAGGGCCTTGATGAACACGTCGAACAGTTCCCTGGTCGCCATGCCCTTGCTATATTCCTGAATCAGTTCGAAGGCGCGTTCCTTCTTCGCGTCGATGAAGTCCAGAAGCTCCACGTCCACCAGAGCCTCGATGGCCTGAAACAGGTTATTGACCTCGACCGGGGCATGGAACGGTGATTCCGGCACGTCCTTGCCCCGGATGTCTTTGATGGCTCTTTCGAATTCTTTGAGGATTCCCATGTTATCAGTATCCCTTCTTCATGGATTTTTTCATGGTCGGCGTCGGGTGCTTCGCGCCCTTCATCATGCCGCCGCCCGACATCTTGTGCATGGGCATGGCCGGTTTTTTCGGTGCGGGCTTACTCGGTGCTGATTTCTTAGCTGGCATTGTCTTCATCTCCATAAAATGTATTTTCCAAGGAATATCACGACGCTGCTCAAAACCCCGCCGAGCATTCCGAACAGACCATGTTTCACAGCCATTACCGCCGTGGTTGTTTCGTTTTTACCGGTTCTTTTTTCGAGGTCAGAAATATCATGATCCACATCGCGGTGACGCGAATCGCATCTAACGCAAATTCCGTCAATGCGTTCATGAGTTCTTCTCGTGTTTTCGACATTTTCTTTCCTCATTTCCAATATTGAATCCTGAATATTATTGAAAAGAGTAATGATTAATTCATTTTCTCCTTGTGTCATGGTGGCGTTCCTCTCCGTGTGCCGTGGTTTATGTGTTAGTCTGTTGCCTGTTTAAACGAAACCTTTGTGACGTAAAAAGCGTAGTTCCCCGATCCGGCATTTTTCCCATTCACGACGTATTTGAACGTGTGCCGGCCAGCTGCCAATCCGGTTACCGCAATTGCCCGCGTTTGGTTCCACGCTGTAGCGGCCGCGTATGTATCAAGCCCGGTATCAACGGCCACACCGTCAATATAGAAGTCGATGATTCCGCACACGTTTGCTTTGACGTAGAGAACCGTAAACGTGTAGTCCCCGGCCTCACACTGAAAGTTCCAGCCCGCGCTTGATGCGTTTGCATACGCGAGCTGATAGCAGTAATTGCAATACAACTGCGTGGCGCCCACGCCGAACGTCACCCCGTTACCGGCAAGAACCGTCATTTCGTCGGCCCACATCTGGCCGCGCCGTGGATACTGTGTCAATCGTTTTTGCATTATGTCCAGCACCTTAGAAATATGACATCCCCGGCAACGTCCGTTGCGAAGTAGATCGTTTTCGAGGTCAGGGAAACCCCGTCGTCGCTACACGTCACCCCGGCCCCCACGGCTTCATACGGCTGTGTGGGTGTGGCAACCTTTCCCGTGGCGTATGCCGCACGAAATGGCTGACCGGAGGTACTCATATAAAAAATCTTTTTCGTGCCGTCAGGGATGGCTTGAGAGTATTCCGTGTCCACGTTGGTAAGCGTCACGCTGTACTCGGTGATCGTTGTGGCGGGGGTGACTGGTCCGCTGACCGGCTGAGTCGCTTGCCAGAACGTGCCTGTGACCGCCACAGCGTCCACAATCTGCTTTATCCCTGCCGTGTCCTTGATCGCCGTTACAAGTCCATTCAGCGTCGTTACAAGTGCATTCAGGGCCGCAAGTGTTGTCTGTGTGGCAAAGTCCTCACCGGCTATCGAGGCGAGATGTCCTATTTCAGCCGTCTGGTTAGCCGCCGTCGCATCGCCGATGGCCACGCTCGAAGAATCCATTGCCACTTTAAGAGCATTGTTCGAGTTAACCTCCGCCGTGTAGCGGCCCGTCACATCCTTAATATTGATACCAACAAGGGACAGAATACGGTTGATTATGACGTTGGTAAGACTCTGCTGTGCCATTCGTTTTCCTTTACTTTAATGCGTAAACCGTTATGCTTCCTGAATCCGCCGTGGACCCGGCAAGACACCC
>Ga0208957_1000305_pt1 | contig 42955 bp, 70 predicted proteins | sample RifOxyA1_FD_184029 | JGI IMG/M metagenome (GOLD analysis project Ga0208957, IMG submission 184029) | Groundwater microbial communities from Rifle, Colorado - Rifle Oxygen_injection A1 (SPAdes) | ecosystem: Environmental > Aquatic > Deep subsurface > Groundwater | place: Rifle, Colorado, United... | reverse complement strand
TCCTAGTCAGAGTGAAACGTCTGCAAATCCTAGAATTATTTGCACGTCAAGCAACTGCCCAGCATCAGGAAACATCACAGCATACAATGGTACGGTGAGTGATAATGATAATGATACGATTAAGATAATTTATTCTTGGGAATACACTCCTAGTGGTGCTAGTTCTGCAATACCATTCGACATAGTGAATATTCCTATTGAAGGGAATGATTCAAATACTGTAGGAAATAACTATGCAAAGGATGTAAAATTCACATGCACATGCAGAGGCGATCATCAAACAGACTGCTTCAAGCCTAATGATGGTTATGATGGATGGGGGGCATATTGGTTTAATTCTTCTTCCGAATCATGTTCTATGTCATTCAATCAATCATCTTTACAAGGGTATCATTATAACCTTACAAATGAGTTCACTATGACTGCGAGGATTAAAAAAGTCCTCATTGATAGACCTAGTAGTTTTGCGTCTATAGTAAGAATAAAGCAATCAAATGATAGCGTTGCCGCAGGAATAGAAGCTAACAATAATACCCAATTTAGATGTAGATTTGATACGAGCAACGCAACAGCTACAGTTTGTCCTGCAATAGGGAATCTTAGCGATCTTCAATGGCATTTCGTCGCATTAAGATATAAATTAGGTTTTAATAATTCTAATGCAACATTAGATGTCGATATGAATAATAGTGCAACAGTTCATATATCTGGGATTATCAATAGCGCTGTAAATGGGTCGGTTAAATTCATATCAGGGGATAAAGACGCTCTCGTTGATGATGTCCATGTGTACACAAAATATCTCACCGACGAGCAGTTATTCTTAATAATGGATAATCAGACTAATACTATTCATAGTTCTATGCTCACTCCTGGAGATGTGTGGACAGTGAAGATGGTGTCTAATGATAGGTATCAATTAGGGAATAGTGTGAATATGAGCGTGGTAATAAATGGTAATAATCCTTTGACCAGTTATGTAAGCATTTCTTGGGAAGCTCTAAGTAATCTTGTTTCTAATGTGACCAGTTATTTTGTGCTTTTATTTGATGATAATAGTACAAGTCATAGAGATTCTCTTTATTCTAGTACATTTACAGAAAACATGAGTTCTGGTGTATCTTATAATCAAAGTAATCCGTTTATGGAATTTGAATCTGCTAAAGATGCGGAAAGCGGATTTGGTGGATTTGGTGGATTTGGGGGTGGACTTTGATGGGAATAACCCAAAAACAGTTCGAGGAGAGGATTATTGATATTCACGAGAAGGTAATTAGAACTGACGAGAGAGTCTCGATTTTAGACAAGCGTTTTGAGAAATTTGAAGGAAGATTATATGGAGACCTCAAAGAAAATGATCAAAGGATATCCAAGATTGAGAACTGGAAAGCGTATGTGATAGGCATATCCGCCACTGTCGCATTCCTTATAAGTGCAGGAATAGCAGTGGCAAGATATTTGATATAGGAGAACAAGAAAAATATGGCAAATCCAATATATTCGTCTGTAAAATTACTTTGTAAATACCTAGGCATTTACAAGACTGTTCCTAATAAGGATAGTACGGCAAATGAGAATATTGGAACAGGGGATAACTCAACATCTACTTTCTGGCTGGATCAAATTGGAATAATAACAGCAACATATACAATCTATGGTGGTAATTCTTCTGGTGGAGTTCTCACTGCATTAGTGGAAACTACTCATTACACTCTGGATCTGGATACAAGCAAATTGGAGCTTACTTCTTCAGGGATCACAACAGTGAACACGAGTACATTATGGGGAAAATATGATTATAATAGTAACGAACTTCTTAGTAATGAATTAAATGATCTTCTTCTTGTTGCAGAAACTAAACTAGAACTTTATACTGAACAACGCTTTGCGGATGGGACTGCAACAGATCCGAATTATAGAGAGATCAGTAATGAACAAATTAAGGGTCATTATCGACCTGAGGATAAAGTGTATGATTTATTTTTCATGCCGATGGTTGCTCTTTCCACTACGACCGATGGTGCGTACACCACAGGAATAACTACCATCCAGCTCACTTCAGCAACAGGTTTCCCAAGCACTGGGACAATTTATATTGGTGGGAACAAGGTTGCATATACTGCAAAGTCTGGGGATGTATTAACTATCTCAACAGCAACACCATCCATTGCCACAGGAGCTACTGTGAGAGGAGAGGTCATTGAATTGAGTTCAGAGCCTGAGGGTAATGCGTTATCATATTCAGTGCTTGTTCCAGATACAGATTATCAAGTAGATTATTTACATGGAAGAGTGGCAATATTAAGGAACGCATTTTGGAGCGAGATCAGTGCAGAGGATAGGATTTATCCGAGCAATTATTGGATCAGGGCAAGTTATTTTCATGCATGGCATGAGAAGAATATTACTCCTACTATCCCTTCAGAGATCCAAGAGATAGTAAACTTTTTCGCAGCACAGGATCTATTCAAGAGAACAGTGAGCAAGTCATACATGACTGGACTCAATGATTTCAATCCTAAGAAGATGCAAATTAGTGAGGATGATATTATGGAAAGACTAGACCAATATAGGCCACTTCATGTGGGAATGTCTCCATACAATAAGCAGTTTATTAGTTAAGTATATTAATGGCCGAGGCCATAGTAAACAGATTATCCTGAGGGAAAAAGAGAAAGATGACGGCAATCACAAATACTAGTCAACTGAGCACGTTTTCTGTAATCAGGTCAGTCCTCAGAACAAACCCTACTATCGCTGCAAAATTCCCTGTTGGAAATTTCTATGAGTTCGAGCCGAAGCACAAGTCTCAAAGTTTCAGAGGATTTCCATACATAATAATCTCCATTCCTAACACTGATGATGTGGATGAATACCTAGGAGACATAACTACAAACAGAGAATTTAATTGTGAGATCATAATGAGAATGGAGTATGAGGCACGAGATAATCTTTCGTCGTATGCTTCAAACATAATCAAAGAACTAGACAATTCATTAAGCACATTCACAAGTAGTGGTTACTACATGGAAAAGGTCACATTTGAAGGTGCAAGTACTCTTACTATAGACCAGAAAGAGCTTGTTGAAGCAAGATTCACACTCATCCTTACTGGAGAGGTGACATAGATGACAAAAATGAATATTGAGGAATATAGGAAATTACAGCAGAAGAGAATAGCTTCATTGAAGAAGTCCAAGATACGAACTCCTCAGCTTGCAGCAAGGTATATGGCCGCGCAACTACGAAGCATGTCACCCTATGATTCGGGAAGAATGATTGCATCTATCAAAGTCAATAAAAACAAGGTTAGTCTTAGTGGTTCTAATCAGCGAACAGGCTGGCCGTATGTTCATTGGATCAATGATACCCCTGGGATTAAAGGAAGAACAGGCACGCCTGGGATTAATCTTACATCTTGGGGGAAGAAATATGTGCAGATAAAAGGAAGAACAGGCACGCCTGGGTTCTTTTGGATTGCACAGGATAAGACGAGGGTTTATTTTAGAGAAGCCAGTTTGAGAGCATTAAGGGCTTCGTTGAGAGGAGAGTTTTAGGATTAAATAGGAAGATATGATAAGCAAGTAATGCTTACACAAAAAAACAAAGGAAGGTAAAACAAAATGACACTTGGAAACTATACGCCATTCAAGGCGAAACATGTGACGGCATTCAAATTTGGGGCAACAGCATTCCCTGAATCGGCAATGACCTCCACAACAACATCCATACTTAGCTCATTCACGGAGGTATGCGGGACGCATTTATTAGATCTTGTTGGAGATCCGGATACAGCAAATCCTACAATAAGCTATGCTTTTGCGAAGGATTTCTCAACATCAGGAAACGAGCTGGCTATCACAGAGGAAGCATTATTGGGAGCAGACACGACTGGGACACAGAACATGGAGATTACATCTAGTAGTAACTCCAAAATTGAGGTAGAGTGTACTGTGGTGTACAGAAACAATATTCCTACTTCCATCTTTAGTTCATCCACGAAAGTAGCGATGATTACTATGGATAATGATGAGTCATCAACAACAGGGGTATTGAATATTGTGTTCAACAACATTACTGTAACTCAGGTGGGTTCACTCACAAGAAACAGTGATGGGTTCCTTGAACAGAAGCTAAAGTTCACGTGCAGAGGTGGAACATCAGGGACATTAATTACTGTGACTAGTGCTGGAACATGGTCAAAATACAGGCTAGGACTAGACTATGCAGAGGAGCTTCAGACTGCATAATGATGAGGACGCAATAAAATGACTGAGGATGAATTACAACAGAGCCCAGAGGATACTGGGCCTGTATTCCTTAGGACTGTACTCAAGAGAGAGACCTATGACAGGCTTAAGTTCTTCGCCAAGGGGTTCACGACTGGCAGGGGAGACTGGGATTTTGGAGTAGCAATACAGATACTCCTCGATAATTATGAGGATACAAGGACACAGCAAGTATCGGAGAAATTGGATTTGTTGTTGTCATTGAACATAGACAAAGATCCTACACTCGCGAAAGCGAATGAGGAGATAGTAAAAGAAGAGAAGTCCATAGAATTATTGGGTGGACATAAAATCAAAATAGAATAGGAGAGTAAAAAAAATGAGTCGTTATAAGAAAATTTTGAGCGGAGAAATAGAACTAGTAGAAGTGAGTGGGACGAAATTTATCATCTATCCGACGATAGAAACAAGAATGGAATTGCTTGAGCATATCAAATCAACAACCATCGTGGAAGAGGTTGATGAGAAGGATGCACAAGGGAAGATTATTGGAACAAAGAGAATCCGTGGGAAGTATATGGCTCTCACAGAGATTGCTAAGACCTGTTCGAGGATTGTGTACGAGGGTTGTTTTGAGCATGATGTGGATGGTAAGCGTGGAACGAAGAAAGAAGAGGAAAAGGAGACTACTGAGAGACAAATCTTAGATTTAATCCTGCACTCTGATGTTATGAAACTCTATGTGCTTATACTAAAAGAATTAGAAATCATAGACAAAGACAAGGCTCAGGAACTCTTGGATGGCCAAGAGACTGTTGAAAAAAAAAAGTAGCTGAACAGAATAAGAAAGAAGCATTGGACAAGCTGAGTCCATTGGAACGGATTCAGCATGCCAAGCTTCAGTATATGCAAAAAGAACAGAAGAAGATTGATTGGGAAGAAGTTGAGAGTAACATGATCACATCATGGTATATGGTAAGCAAAATCATGGCGCACTTGATCCCAAAGACATTCCCTTGGTTCACATTCAAAGGAATAATGGAAGAGATACGAGAGGATCCGAATTATAAAAAGAAAGAGGAGAAATAAATAAAAGACATGGCGACAGTGAATGATCAGATTGTTGTAGATTTCTTAGCTGGAAAAGATACTGTTACTCCTCGAATGACTCAGATACTAAACCTGGGCAAGGGTATGGGAGATTTAAACTCGGTTGGTGAAGATACCACCAAGATGATGAAAAAACTAGAGATTGGACTTGGAAAGAATAACAAAGAATTTGATCTTATCTCACGTCAAGCTCAGGAAACAGAGAAGAAATTAAGTTCCTTAGGAAGACAATTCGATATGAATTCACTTTCTTGGTTATTCGGTGGGATGGCAATGCAGAGGATGGGGCTTGCAATGACACGATTCCTTATTCCATCAATGGAGAAGCTCGAGATGCTTAATGACGAAGGAGCGAAGAAGATCATGGGCGTTGCTGCAGCATGGGAGTTCATGAAGATCAGCATGTTCGAGGCATTGATGTCTCTTCCTTTATTCGACGCGTTCATAAAGTTGATTATTGAAGGAGCGATTTGGGTAGCAGAGTTTGCACAAAAACATCCGATGATGGTAGCGATTCTCGCTACTATTGGTGCGATAATGGCTGTTCTAGGGACGATGGCAATTGGCATAGGATTGTTGATGCAATGGCAACATTTGGGAGTATTGATAGGTTCAGCTTTAACAGGATTAGGTTCTATAACAACAATGCTTGCAGCATTAACTCTTCCTGCCGCTCTCTTACTCGGATTAGCACTTCTTGCCGGACTATCCCTACTTGCAGCATTAGCATTTGAAGAATCCAGACAAAAGCTTGTAGACATCTGGGTAGGTGGTGGCGGTGGAGCATTACAGAACCTTTTAGATAGTATAGGAGATTTGTTAGGATTGAATTTACAACTCGCGGACGTATTCAAATATCTTGCGGCTATAGGAGTTTGGACATGGGGAGTAATTAATCTAGGATTAGAACCTATGATTGATAGTCTTACATTCGTGATGGATATATTAAATATAATTAAAGACACATTAATAATAATTGCCAGCCCAGATTTTAGCTTTAGTGCTTTGGGAGAATCTCTCAAAGCGGGATTTGCGGATCTTCATTCCGATGCAACAAGAATGAATGAAGAAAGTACCACTTTGGGAGAAGTGTTGAAAGGACCAGTAGGACTTTACAAGGAGATGTTTTCTCCTGAGACTATAGCTAATGCAGAGAGTCTTACAGGAGCAATAGATACTCAAACAGTAAGTATGGACACATTAGGCTCGGAACTCTTAGAAAATAGTTCATTATGGGATTCACTTACTGCTAAAATAGATTCATGGATTCCACCAGACAAACATGTGAATATTTATTATAATGAAATAGGAGGAAGCGGTTCTTCTAGTAGTACAAGCTCTTCAAGATCGCAAGTCTCAAGCATTACAACATAGGAGGAGAAGAAAATGGAAAGGATACAATGTTATGAAGATGATGATGGAGATAATCAGGTAATAGATATTAATGACTATGATGAAGATGATGATTGGGTGTTTGATGATGAAGGAAACGAGGAAAACTAAACAATGGTATTTTTAACATCACTACATATCTTGGATACAGGTTTCCTGGATGTCGCGACAAGGACAGGGCAGTTAGGTACATCGAATAGAGTGAACTCTGGGGCAGCATTACAACTCAAGGGAGTAGAATTGGAACTTACCACATCCTCTGCACTAGACAAGTCTGCGACACCAGGGTTCAGGCCTGCGAATATCAAGGGGCATGAGAAGAGGGCATTAATAACTGTGAACCCCACAACATTCTCGCTCACTCTTACATTCAACCGTTCGAGTACAGACACAACTAATATCTGGGGCATCAATGATATGTCTCTATTGAGTGCAGTAGCATCTCTTCCGCATACCGCAGGGTTCAAGGCATTGTATTATCCTGTGGATAACACAGCTACTGATACTGGTGGCAATTCCTCCAGGCAATTAACAAGGCAGATGGTGTATCAACTAGGTGCAACAGATACCATTGAGGACCAGGGAGATTTAAACCTCTCCATCTGGACTGGCGTAGCTACTGCTGGATCTAAGGATCTCACGGATGTGAATTATATACCTGTGAGGTTTGAGAGTTGCACGTTCAGGAATACTGCGGATAATAAACTGAGCGTGACATTATCAGGGGTGGTGACAGGGTAAGATGTCAGTATTTGATAGTAAGATGCAGTGGATTAGGACAATAGATCAGTCTAATGAGATAACTATCGCCGATGCTATTACCATCTCCATAAATAAATCAACAGAGATTAAGAACAATATTTGCCAGATCACACTCAAGAATTCTGCTACAAGCTTAACTTCTGATGCTTCCACAATCATAGGGGATTATGTGGATGTGGACAGTCAGGAATTGAAGTTCTCTGAGGATGACCAGATAAAAGTTTGGGCTGCGTTTCTCACGGATGCATCTGAGTTTGGGACGGAATGGTATGATGATGCAAGGCTCTTGGGAAGCTTTGCAGTCAAAGAATACCAGCTTCAAACAATGGAAAACCAATCAAGGGTAATGCTTACATGCGTGGATTGGATATACCTGCTTTTCAATTCTGTCAAGACAGCAACATACGGGATAAGCAATAACTTCACCGCCCCTGGAATTATCAGAACTTGCGCAAGAGAATTCTCTGAGGCAGGAGATACAACTATCACAAAGACTCTTGGAACAGATAATGATGAAGGAGTGTATTATGCACTGGATTCACAGTTTCTTTCAGAGGGTGGATACATCGAGGATTATAGAACCTCGCCAACAACGACATTGAATGGTGCATTAACTGCTTCTGCAACCACAATCACAGTAGCTTCTACCACAGGTTTTGCTAGTTCTGGGACGATTGTAATCAATACTGAACACATCGCATACACAGGAGTATCAGCGACGACATTCACAGGTTGCACACGAGCAATAGATGATACTGTTGCAGCAGCCCATAGTGACACGACTACTGTGTATCAAGGGTTTCCGCTTCTGTTGCTAAGCAAGATTTGGAAGCCGATATTCGAATGGATGGGAGAATTATCACAGACAGAAAATACTAATTACTCCAGCGAGACTACTGATGGTGGAGAGTTGTATTATGATAGGGCATTCTTGTTCTGGGCGGATAAGAGTAATGAGGTGCATTGGGTGTATCCGGATGATACAGTGGACCTAACCATTACTCTTGGAGAAGAGGGACGGAGATCGTTCAGTCTGGGGAAATCTGTGTTTGATGCAGTGAATCTTGTTATCTATAATTGTGGAGAGGATATGTATGGGAAGGGGATTCTCTATTATTGGTATGATGACACATCAGCAGTGACATCCCTTAAAATGAGATATCAGCCGATGACAAATATCATTCAAGATTTGATGGATGTGGATATCAATGAGAACACTGCAAGAGATACGACCAATCAAGATACCTATAAACAATTTCCTAGTTCGTATAATATGACACCCACATTTATGGATGAGGCGAATGCGTTCAGGAATGATGTGTCACATGATACAGCATGGGTTATTGCAACGAGTGATGCGGATTATAATGATATGCTCAGGGAAGCGTGCAAGTATAGAGGGCTGATAGCAGCAAAGAAGATCACCAAAGGGAACTCTGGACTCAGGTACAAGGGAACGATTGCATTAAAGGGAACAAATTTAAACCCAGGGGACTTAGTAAAAGTAACCAATCCTTTCGTGGGATTACGATCACAATTATTGAGAGTGACAGAAGTGAATCATACAATCTCAAGCGGAAAATTTGAGACGATAATATCAGTGGAAGAGGATATAACAGAATAAAATAAAAAGGAGAGTGATGAAAAATTGTAATGTTAATTGTTGGATTGGACAAGGTAAGAGATTTGCATGGTGCAGGGATTGATAGTGCGTGGATTGGAACAGCAGGGACATTGCCTGTGGAATCACAGACAGGATTGATTAATGGAATAAGGAGTTCTATTCTTGCAGTAACACTCACAACAGCATCACAGACGAATGTCATCGAGTACACATTACTATCTACAATAGCTACTGCCCAGACTATTCGTGAGTTTGCTACTATTAATTCTGATGGAACCACAAGTGTTGAATTTAACAGAAGAACATTCACAGGGGTGCTTCACACGGATAATGATGATGTGATTTTAAGACAGACATTTTATTATAGGAATCCATAGGGAGTAGAATATGAAATGCAAAGAATGTGAAAAAAATAAACCTTTGGGAAAAAAGACAAAAGAATGTTTAGAATGCTTAGATTGGAAAATGGATGATTTAAGGAGGTAACATGACAGAATATGATGCAGTAAAAATCAAGGATCAGCTTGGGAGACCAGAAAACAAAGGCATCACTCTCAAGAGATTCAGGGATGATATCATAATTGAAGAAGGACCATTGGCTGTGATCACAGTGGCGATATCTACCGCATTCATTCTTGGAAGTGTTACCAAAGGCATACTGGGAACAAGCTTTCTTGGAGAAGGGGACAGGACAGAGAATATTCTTAGAGTAGTGAACCAGGATAATTTTTATAGGGAAAGATTCACAACAACAACATACGAGGACACGACAACAACGACTGGTGACTGGGCAGATACTGAAGGAACGTTGGTCATTGCCAGCGCGGAGATTGCACAATCCAAGGCTATTGCATACGGAGATCAGACGATAAATTATGCAATATTGAATATCACATTCGTCAATGGAGACACTTCCACACTCGCAATACAACTGACTGCGGATGGCACCAGCAACTGGGCTACCATCACTGCAGGAATAAAACATATATTTGATGCAAGTGCAAGAGGAGATGATCTGAGGTTCAAGATTACTAACTCAGGTGCGATAGTAACAATAAACTATATTAACATAGAGTACAATTAAAAGGGAGATTGAAAATATGGTGAATGCAAAAACAAACAACAGGAATTTATTTTTTAAAATAAGAAGACAAAAAAAGGCGGTGATGTAAGATCGGAGAAATGGATATACCCAAGACTGATGGTCAAATACTTTATGCCTCAGAGTTTAATATGGTCGCTGATGCATTAGCATTTTATGGGACAGGTCAGGACGGAGATGTTACTATTAGTGGGAACACAGACTTAGGTGCAAGTCCAATAAAAAATTATGAGAACCTCACTATTAATTCTTCTATTAATCTATTTGGTACTGGAATTATGGTTATCAATGTGCACAGCCTTCTTACATTGAATGGAATCCTGCATTGTAATTCTGGTGGTGCAACTGGCGGTGCGGGTGGAGCAGCCGCATTTGAAAATAATGGTGATGGGGGTGCAGGTGGTGCATCTGGAGGAGTGATTATTTTATGTGCAAGGGAGATAACAGGAAGCGGGAACATAACATGTAATGGAGGAGATGGGACGGCTGGAACGGCTGGGACGGATGCCACATCCAATGCTGGAGATGGGACGGCTGGAACGGCTGGTGCGGCAGGTGAGGTTGCAGATGTTGTGTTTGGGACAGCAGGGGACCTTGGGAATTTTGGTATTGCTGCTGGAACTGCGGCGGCAGCAAGCTCAACTGGAACGGCTGGGACATTTAATGATGATTGGTTTAGGATGATCATATCCAAAGCCCACGCATCAGCTACTGCTGGTGGCGGCGGTGGCGGTGCTGGGCATAACAGCCTTCGTACATCCTCAGGAGGTGGGGGGGCAGCGGGTGCTAATTGTGGTGGTATAGGTGGTGCTGGTGGTGCTTCTGCAACTGCTACTCTAGGCGGAGCTGGTTCTGCTGGCGGTGGAGGAGGCGGTGGTGGAGGAGGCTGCGGGGGAATAATTATCCTTGTCTCTCCAAAAATAAATAATACGCCTGTTGTTACTGCTAATGGTGGAGCTGGGGGAGCTGGTGGAGCTGTGAGTGGATCTTATGGTTCTGGTGGCGGTGGCGGAGGAGGAGGAAGTGGAGGGTTTGTATTAGGCTTGGTCAATACTGCTCTCACGCCGACAGTCACTGGCGGCGGGGCAGGGAATGGAGGAGCTAGTGCTGGAGGGCCTGCAACATCGAGCAACGGGAGTGCTGGTGCATCAGGAGGATATAGTGTGCAGGTGATATTCGCTTAAAATAATCAGACCATGAATAGATTCAAACATATTGTCGATATTATTTTCTCAGGGCATATCCCAGAGATAGAGGATCTGAAACATACAGTGAATACACTCCAAAACACAATAATAGATTTTCAGATTAATATCAACAAAAAGGATCAAGAACTCCAATTATTGAAAGTAGCCCTAGCCAAAGACAAGCTATCTCAGCAGATAGGATCAGAGCGCACAGAATATTGGGATAATAAATGGAAAAAATCAAATGTGACATTCAAGGCCCAAGATAATACTAGCCTTGATGTGCGCAATTTCATCCTAGAAAAATCTTATATCCTCAAGCCAGTCGCTGACAAGTACGCGCAAATTGAAGATTTGGATGAAAGAGCAATAGCTATATTAAAAGATGTTGTAGCTAGAATAAATTACACCAGTGACAAGATCATAAGTGGACAGGAAGAATATTGGCAGAATCCAGAGGAGACATGGCAGAATAAACGTGATGATTGTGATGGGGGAAGTAATCTTATAGCAAGCCTACTAATTCTCTCTGGCGTTCCAAGCTATCGTGTAAAGGTTGCGTGTGGTGATGCAATACTAAAAGGCAAGAGGTTTGGTCATAGCTATTGTGTGTATCTTGCAGATGATAACGAGTGGTACACATTAGATTGGTGCGTGTTTTCAGGGGATAGTATAAGACTTTTCAAAAAGAAACCTCATAAACTAAGAACAGATATCTATGCAGATATATGGTTCACGTTCAATAATCAATATAGCTGGGCGCAGAAATCTTTTTCATACTCTAAGGAGGACATAAAAAAAAATAACAATGAAACCTAAATCAACAAAGGCAATAGAAGAACCAACTGCTTATGCAGAGATTGGAGCCTATCTCCATAAAGATGGTGGTAAGGCAAAAGTAAAGGCGTACACAAGTGTCAATAAACCATTACAGGTTGATGCTTCTGAAAAGACAGAACAGATTAAAAGACTGCGAGTAGAGATGCGTGTTGTAGAAGATAAGACCGTAGATAGCAATAGTTTCTATACAAAGTCAGTAGACGCGGTGCAGGTGAGCGATAGTTCCCCAGCGAGCTCTAGTGGATTCTCTGAAAGTGATTATCCTAATACAAATGCTGGAGAAAGCAAAGAATCTCCAAGTGGATTACAGGTGTTAAAGAACTTCGTGGATAATATTGCATCAGACTTGAGACTTTGGAAGGTTGTAACTATCTGTGCTGGTGCAGTAGGATTAGTAGCATTCGTTGTGGCTGTGCTTAAATAATAGGTGAACAGAATGGAAGCAAACCAAGAAAAGATAGCCTCCATCCTCGTTTTAGTGGTAACTATAATTATTATCTCAACAGGACTTTATATTGCAACAATGGATGATCAAAAGCAAATGTATGACTTATCTGTATATGCAAATAAAGATGACCTGCGAACTTTAGAAGTGAGAATACAAGGAACAGAGGATGGTATAAGCCAAGTTCAGACGCAAGTAAACAAAGAAAAGACTAGCAGTACCGAAGACTACAAAACTTCTGCAAAATGTATCTCTGTGGACTCTGAGATAGAAGATGGAGAGAAGATATGGTACTGCAAAGATTATTCTGGAGGATGAATAAATATGGTTGAAGAAGTAAAAGCTAAAAGTAAATGGAAGTCAAAGACTCTATGGTGGAATGTGCTGTTTATGATAGGAGTATTATTAACTGCATTTTTGAGTTCAGGATTGCTTACAACGGAATTTATTGCTATATTAACAATAATTAATACTGTTGTGAATGTAATCTTGAGGACTTATTTCACTACCAATCCATTACAATAGACAAACTTATATACTTTTGTTCTTTTTTTTTTATTGTACGACCAGTTTTCAGCTCTGGCTTCTGCTTTGAGTTCCTTGCTTTTCTTCCAACCTAAATCTTCACAAGATTACCCGAAGTACAGACAAAGCTTTCAACTGGAAGATCGAAAGGCTACACAACAACATACGAGAAAGAACGAAGATAATGCGACAATTCAAAAGCGTAAACTCTGCAAAAGACATAATGAAAGGCTATGAGATTTACTATAACCTCTGCCGTAAACACCAAGCACTAGGAAAGTACCCGTACGAAGTAGCTATACCATCACTACAACTTGGGAAGAATAAATGGTTAGACCTAATACACTTCTCTAGTGAAAAACAATAGAATTTATAAATTCTAATGACTTAAGTATTACGAAGAGTAGAAAAAAGTACAAAAGGTTTAAATAGAAGAACTTGATTTCTGCTCTAAAAGGTATAAAAAATGGCTCTAAAAAACACAAGACTGGCAAGGGCGGAAAATTTGTCTCTCACTTTGAGAGCGGAACATAACCTTCCAAATGAAGGGCTAATAATTATAGAAAGTAGAAACTCAGACCTAAAGGAAAAATTTATTCCTATAACTGCTGAAGAAGGAATATGGGGATATCTAAAAGGTTTAGCTCTCTTTAAAGAAGTAGATATAACTGAATAGTAGGTCTTTCTAATGATTACTCTTATTCCTGCACTGGATGTTATGAAAGCTGATGACTATTAATGATAAAGCAAAAGGAAGAAGCAGAGTCAATAATATAATGCCAAAAAAATGTTTTGAAGGAATTAATTCTGATAAAACTATTTTGAGAGCATGTTTTTATAACCTTTTCTATTTATAAACCTAATAATTTTCAAACTATAAATATCTTATGTTGGTTTGTCCAGTGTCCAGTGGTTCGTTTTCGTTTCGTCGCCCCCTTCCCCTTCCGTCGTTTTTCGTTCTCGTTAAAATTGTCTCCTATCAGTTCGCGCCACTAAAATTTAATTGCGTATAACAAGTATTATAAACCTTGGTATATTTATAAAAGGTTATAAAATGAACACTAGGAGGTGTTTAAACCATGGATTTAAAAAAATTAGTCAGGGCATTCTTAGTTGTCTTGGCTATCTTGGCAATTGGATTGGTTGTTGCAGGATGTACGAGTGTCGAAGACAATAAATTTGTCGAGGACACAACTCCTTACAATGATAAAGATCTGGTTGATGAATACGTGAAAGGGTATGATGCAGGTATTGCAACTCCAAAAACAACCGAAGAGGCTGTTGATGTAGAACCTGAAGTTGTTGTGGAAGGAGTCGTTGTTCCTGTGGAAGGTACTACAGAAGCAGATGTTGCTGAATATACAACAAAAGTACTCTTGGGGCAGGATATTGAAAGTACCCTAGATGACAATGATCTACAAAGATTGTACTCCGGTAAAATTAGTTTTAACGGGGACAATATAGACGTTGATGAGACCCTTACAATCACTGATGATGTGGTTTTGGGGTATTCTGGAGATTTGACTTTTGATGAGGATTTTGGAGACAAGCCATACCTAGTAGGAGATACACATGATACATTGGCATATGTGTACACATTCAAAGATGATGTGGCATTAGCTGATATCTCTGAAGACGAGACATTGGAGATTAATTTCTTGGGTGTTGATATGACTATCATAAATGCAGACAGCGGAGAAATAACATATTATTCTACTCCTAGTGCATACATGAAAGTCGGCGAGAGTGTAGTCACTGATGGTAAGACATTAGTATTACTTGATGCGAATTCTGATGCTGTGATCGTAGCTGTTGATGACATTACTGATGTTGTGAACGAAGGTAGCACGAAGACAGTGAATGGTGTGAGAATTTATGTCAGGTCTACATTTAGCAGGGATACTAAGGAACAGAGTTCTGCAATGTTAGTATTTGGCGAAGATTCCAAACAAACAGTTCAAAGTGGCGACTACTATGATGATAGTAATCAATGGGTCTGGGAAATCGAAGATGATGGAACAGATCTACAAAGTATATCACTTTCATTAGACGAAAAGTTTAATAGAATTGATAGTGCTATTGAGGCATTGGGAGTGGGAAGTTGTATTTCTTATCCTGAACAATATGCGAAACTTTGTCTTGGAGCATTGAATGATGTGGACTGGGCTTCTGTATATGTTGACTTTGATACCATTGATGTAAGCACTGTTGATACTGATGTTACTTCTATTACATCTGAGGGAAACATCATATATGTTGATAGTGAAAGAGTGAATAAAATTTATGTTGATTCAACTGGAGTTATTTACTACAAAGATGGAAGCGATTATGTTGCAGCGAGTGATATTTTTGCAACCATCAAATTAGACAGTACAGACTATGAGGTAGCATTTAGTCTCGGGCAGACTATTATCATTGATGAGGATGGGAATTGGATAACTTTAGACACTGATGCAGACAATCAGAGATTGGGTAGCTTTGCAGATGATGCTGAGGTAACAGATGTCATGTACAATGGCGATAGCTTTGGTACAAAAGACAATGTGCTTACTGCATTTGGTGTGAAGATACTTGATATTGAAAGCAATGCAGACAATGATGAAGTTGAACTATCCCTACCAGATGAGAAACTAGAAGCAACCCTAGAAGTATACTAAAAGAGTCTACTATTTTTTCTTTTTTTTATTTCTAATAAACCTTGAATTTGCAATTATTGTTTTGTTTTTCTGTTTTCCTGATTTATTAGATTTGATTGGATTCTTTTTATGCATCTTCCTTTTCCCTTACTCCTTCTTCGTCTCTTCTCTTTTTAAGCCCTTCAAGAACTTGATTAGTGAATGGATTTCTCAGATTATCCCAGCTTCTTTCTGTATCAAATCCCTTGACTATATCCCAGAATTTCCCTAACATCCAGCAGCCTATTATCAGGCCTATCCCAAAGACTATTGCCAACATCCTAAACATGTTAGGGCTGATATCTCCAGAAAGCTTGATGATGACTAATGCCCCTGCCACAGTCATGATGATATATCTTACAAGATTAATCTCACTCAGACCTTTATTGATTAAATTCCGATGATGGATGTAAAATGGGAGTAGTCTATTCTTAATGAAAATCTTAATCTCACTTTTTTTAGAGGGTATTCTTTCTTCGTTCATATTCTAGTCTCTCCTTGATGTATTGTTCTAAGTCTTCTAATTCCACAAAATAAATATGTGTTAATCTTGTTTCCATCTGTCTTTTCAGGACATATTGAGTCATCTTTGTTTTTTCGATATGACCATTGTGTTTGGCTTTTTCATATCCGCAGATCTCCATTCTTCAAGAGCATCAGTGATAGACTGCTTAAATGTCCTATAAGGATTAATTGTCATCTTTTCTTTGCCTCCTTTATTGCATTATCAAATGATCCCGCTATCTCCTCTTTGGTGAGCCTTCTCTGGCTCGTGTCCCAGAATAGGTCTGTCCATTTCATTGTTGAACCCCAAGCTTCTTCTCTGTAGTAGTTATTACTTTTGGTATTTTTTTCCATGCTTCTACTTGTGCAGCCCATGTATTTGTCTTATCCATTTGCCATGTTGGATGATTCTCGAACATCCTGAAATAGTCAGGATTGTCTGCTACGATGCCTACATAGTGTGGGTACTCATTCGGTTGTGGCACATTACCCCCATAATGTGAATGGAGTTCATGATACATCCTGAGCATGAAATAATTCAGCCATTCTCTATCAAATGTGTCTTCCATTATTTCTGTCATCCACAGATTAATGATACTACTGCGATTATCCCAGCTCCAATACTTAGACTCTACAAGCCATTGCACATACGCCTCTTTGTCCTGAAACTGCCTCGATTCTGGACGTTTTTGTCCTTTGTCCCATAGTGGTCCAACGAATGTGTCTATGAGCCCATCTTGCCACGAATGGTAGAATATTCGATGGTGAACATTATATGGCTTATCTGGGATGTCATCTAGGCTTTGGATGGCATACCTTCCTATTGCCTTCTTCACAATCTTTAACGATGGCTTGAACAGCCAGTTTTTTGCTATGAGATGCACCCTTCCATATCTATGCAGATATGCATTATCATTGCCGAATGTCTCATATCCCGAGAATGTCCTTCTAAGAAACTTGATGATTGGTTTGAGTATGCCTTTCCATTTGGTCATATTCTTCTCATCATATATCCACTTGATGAACAGGCTCAATCTTTTTTCTGTTTTTGTCGTTGCTGGTGATTTCATCTGCCTAAATATGATCTCATCTGCTACTTTTTTGCTGATGGGAATGAGCTTGACCATGAGTATGTCTGTCTCTTTCCTTTCCGCATTTGGCACGAGTGTCCCATCCGGCCTGAAATGATAGACTATATTTTCTGCAAAAATATTCTTTTCTGCTGATTTCATGCTCAGGCTATCGTCCTCGCGAATGCTTAGAATGCTTGGTTCTATTTTTACAGTCTCTATGATTAGATTTGGAGTTTTCTGTACTTTCGCCCTTGTCTTTTTTTTCTTCACCATCTTTGTTTATTCTCCCCTATATCTTTCCTATATCTCTCCTATGTCTTGTCCATATAATAATAGTTCTTCCTGTGTCATGGCTAGGATGTTCCCCTTTATTTCTTTTTTGTTTTCTTGAATAATCTTTTTGTTCTTGGTGATCTGCGCTTCTAGTTTTTGGTTATACCTTTCCAACTGTTTTAGTTTGATTATTTTCAGCCTTGTTGATAATTTGTTTATTAGTTTCATTTTTTTTGTTTTGCTGTGGCTTTTTCTTTTGCTGTTGTTTTAGAATGATAATATTCCATGTGTGTCATAAGGATAACATCTACCAAATCATAATCCTGTACTAGTTTATTACGTCGGTTCTCACGAACAAATTCTATGCACTCGTTTCGCATTATTTCAAACGTATGTTGCTCTTGTAATGCCTTATGATGTTCTTTTGTCAATAGCATCTTTCTCCTCCTCCCCCTTGCTTTCTAACTCAAATGAAAACTTTATAGATTCAATTTTAGCTAAAAACGAAATAATAAATGGAAGCTCATCGATAGAATCATTATCTGAGTCCACCCATTCTTTTCTCGCTATTAATGCTCTTTCTATTACATATATCTCGCCAATGTTAATTTCCATGTTCTTCTCTCCTTCTATACAAATATAATCCTCATTCCACCATATCACTTTAGGATCTCTTAAGTCAATATTTGGACATTCATCAAATTTGTAAACGTGATTCATTTCTTCTCCTTCTCCTCATTGCTTTCTGTGAGACTACGAACTAGCTTGCTAAAATAACACGTACTTTCATTCTTAAATTTAGGATTCTTAAATAAGTTCCATAATCCAAAGCTACACCCTTCTTCAAAGCTACACCCTTCTTCAAATTCTTTAATAAGAGTATAGTCTCCTTTAGGACAGTTTTTTATACCCATTTCATCTCTTGATATTGCGTTAAAATCTTTTTGGGTGTATATTTCCATTTCTTCTCCTCCTCATCCTTCCCCACGAGAACCCCGGGAACCCGCCTATAGTTAATGAAGATGTTGAAGCCACTGAGGTTACTATAATTCAGCACCAAAGGACGGACTTTTGTTTCTCTTTTTAGCCATGCAATGATTTCTATAGAGGTATAGTCTTTTATGTCGATTATATGATCCTCATTGTCTTTTATCACAAACGTTGCTGTGTCGTACCATTGCATAGGTATATTTTTCCTTCTCCTTGCGTCTATGGCTTCCTTCATTGACAAAGGTCTATATCCTGCGTCTATGCAATCCTTGAACGCAGAATTGTCCTTACTCTCAAATATCTTATATTTTTCTTTTTTCATTTCTCCTCCTCCTTGCTCTCTGCTGTTCTTAAATTTAAAAGACATTCATACAATTTTGTGGAACCACCTTTGTCTTTATCTTTTAGATATAAACCCATTAATTTCCCCCAACTCTTAACAAATGGCGTCCATTCAGGATATATGTTCATTGTCTTGTGTAATAATTCTTTTTCTTGTGTTAATGTCAAATTTAAACACTGAATAAGGTGGACACATCTATTAAAATCGGAGGGATCATAAGGAACTCTTGGACTAGCTTTATCCATTTCACAATGAACGGCTAATAATGTTAAACTGCTCTCTCCATAGTCGCACCATTTTACCTTATTCATTTCTTCTCCTCCTCCTTGCTCTCTTTTAGACTCCTAACTATCTTACTGAAGTAACAAGTATTTTCATCTTTGAACTGAGGAATATCGAATTCTACCCACAATCCAAAGCTACACTCTTCTCCAAAGATTTTAATTTGTGTATAGTCTCCGTTAGAACATTGTTTTAGTCCTTCTTCATCTCTTTGTATTGCGTCAAACTCTTCTTGTGTATATGTTTTCATTCTGTTATCCCTCCATCTGAAATTATGAACTTCTCACATGGTAATCCCTTGAGATCAGTATATTTTTTGTGCCAATTACCTTGGATATATTCATACCAAACAAATCCCTTTCTTGCGACCTTCTGAACAATAACACTCAATTCTGTCTCACCGAGATATTTCTCAAAGTCTTCAATCGGCTTCTTTGCAGAGCTTACTCCAGAAGCGGTGGATTTTACTTGAATCCAGAGAGTTTCTCCTCCTTCATGCTTTGCTATGAGATCATACAGCCCGAAGTAGTCCAAGTCAGACCTAATAAACCTTCCTGGGCCTATGCAAGTTAGTTGTGATCTCGCCTTTTCAACTATCCACCCTTTAGATTCTAAAATCTTCTTCGCTTCATTTTCAGCTTTATTCCCCTTTTGTTTTGTATTCACTATGCACCCCTCCATAACATGTTCTTACTCTAACAATTGCCATTACATCATGTAAAACTTCCCCATTGAGTCTAACTTCATATTGCTTCCCTTGTGGTTCATTTGCTGTAATGACATATTCCCCAATCTCTAGTTTTAAATATTCATATTTAATTTCCATCTCCCAATTAGTGTTCCCCCATCACAATATGTTTGTATTCCTCATAGCTCATCTTGAGAGTCATTATCCATGTGTCATACTCTTCTTTGCTCTGGGAATACAATGATATATACTTGCATATAGTCTTGAATGTCCTCAATGACCTCTGTTTTTGCTTGCCTATGAATGGAAAATAATTCTCTTCAAATGTGTACACCTCTTCTGTTGGCGGGTTCTCCTTGAAATAATTGATGGTGGCAATGACATCCTTGATCTTCTGGAAATCTTCTTCCTTGACCGACATATCCACCATTGCTACACTGAAATCTTCCGTGACGTATCCTTGAAAATAAAGCCCAGGGAATCTATCCATGACTGCTGCTGTGAACATCTGTTCAAAGAACGGTTGTTTCTTATCCGTATAATAATTAGGAGGATTATGGAATATTATATGGCTCTTCCTCATGAGATCAGTAGACTCCTTAGTGCCCTCCACGCTCCTACTGTTGTTCTCATAAAAGGGCTTGTATGCTCCTACTTGGAGTAGGTATGACTGCATATCCGTGACATCCTGTGGAGATAATGCTCCGAGTTCATTGATGACAATGAAATCATTCTTGAGACTATACTTGAGCTTTGCGAGTGTTGCCTTGTAGAGGTTAGCTACTCCCCCATTGGTAAGTTGAAGAATATCTGAGAGAGAATCCTTCCCGAAACTTGCTTCTGTGATGATACGAATGTTTATTCTCTCAAGGTATGCTGCAAGCATGATGATCTTGCTCAGTGTCCAATATGGTTGCATGGAATGCCCATAATCTGCGTATGTGTCTACAAGATCTTTGAACTCCATACGCTTCTCTGATGGGATCTTGACACTTCTTACTTTGCTCACAAACCAGTATGCGTCTGAGCGATGGCTGAATTTTTCTTTGGTGAGGACTATGAATGGAAGGCTGGATATGAGTTCTGTGGGCACGAAAAACTTGTCCTTGATATTCTTTAGACCGGTGTCTTTCTGCAATACGAATCCGAACCTATCCTCTTCTTTGAACTTTTTGGATACTTCTGCAGAGGAGATATTATCTGTTGAGAGCACATCTTTGTATAATGTTTGATTAATCTTCACAAGATAATCAGTATGCCAAATATTCATTTCAGTCCCCTTATCCAAAGATAAATATTATTTATGTCTAATATACTTTGAACCAGCTTGTCTCTTGTTTTATCCATAAAATACACACCTTTCCAAAGTAGAGTTTCTCTCAACTCTTTTCTTTGTTCTTGGATAACACCCCACCTAGCCCTTTTCTTCAATAACCCTTTTTCAAATTTAATCCATTCGTGTTCTTTAGGATTTCCATCTTTGTAGAGAACAGAAGCTCCGAGGACTTGACGAGTTGCATAAACCCCTATTTCTACTGTCCTTTGCACATTAAAATCTTCTTGGACTATTGGAAAAGTTTTAGTATATGTCAAATCCTTTGTAGTGATTGTATAGGAAATCACACACGGTTCTCGAAGAGTTTCCAAAGCCTTTTTCGAAATTAATCCAGATTCCCCTGCCCTAGATACTATTTGGTTTATATACCCCTGTCTTTTTTGTCTTCTATTCATATTTTCTCTCCCCACATCTATTTTCACCTTCCATTGTCTTTTATCTTCTTCTTGCTCTCTATATAATTCTCTAACTTTTCTGCTAAAGGTACCAAAAAGAAAAGCCCTATATATATTGTCGCTAGCGGGGAGAAAACAGCACTTAATGCGATAACAAAAAGGGGAAACATTTCCGTTAGAGAAACCATTTCCGTTGGAGAAACCAAAAACATCATATAAAAATGAATAAATAAGATAGATACAGCTACGACTGGAACTCCAATAGTCACGATTTTACTAAAGACCTTCATTTCTTCTCCTTCACAACGAGAACCCCAGGAACACGCCAATAGCTATCGAATCCGCTGTTGCTATCGAGGCCATCACCGTACAGCACCAAAGGGCGTGCATTTATTCTCCCTTTTAGCCATGCAATGATTTCTTTAGGGGTATAGTCTTTCATGTCGATTACTTCACCATCTTTATTCCTTACAAAAAAAGTAGATGTGTCGTACCATTGCATAGGAATCAAGCTTTTTGTTTGTGCGTCTATGGTCTCCTTTGTTGTCAAAGGTCTATATCCTGCATCTATACATTTTTTGAAAGCAGAATTAGCTCTGCTTTCAAATACCTTATATTTTGGACTTTTCATTTCTCCTCCTTTTCTGACTTATAGACAGGGAAGCATTCATCTAAATCCCTAATCAACTCTCTATACCAATTCCCGCAGGAGCTACATCCGTTACAAAAAGTAAAAGTAGTGTTTCTACTTCTAACAGGACGCTCACAATTAATTAAAACCAGTTCTTTATACTTCTTCTTGAGCAGAGCCACAGCAGAGGCTTGTTTTCTTTTTTCTTCTTCTAGTGTGCTTTCCAATACTAATCTTTCACCCTCATAAGGTTTATAATACATCTCCCCACCTTCAACATCATTCCAATAAAGACTTATTTCTGGGTGCGGATGTTTACAACAAGTGCAGTTTCTTGCTAACCAAAGAGTATTGTCTTCTTTATCCCTCATTAGTGGCTCGTTCATTTCTTCTTCTCCTTCCCTACGAGAATCCCGGGAACCCGCCTAACGCTATTGAAGTAGTCGTTGCCACCGAGGTAATAATCGTACAGCACCAAAGGGCGCGCATCTATTTCCCCTTTTAGCCATGCAATGATTTCTTTAGGGGTATAGTCTTTCATGTCGATTACTTCACCATCTTTATTCCTTACAAAAAAAGTAGATGTGTCGTACCATTGCATAGGAATCAATCTTTTTGTTCGTGCGTCGATTGTTTCTTGCAGATTCATACACCTGTATCCTGCGTCTATGCAATCCTTGAACACAGAATTATCATTACTCTCAAATATCTTATATTTTTCTTTTTTCATTTCTCCTCCTAAAAAAGGCTTTCCACTCCTTCTTCGATTTCTAGTTTTACTATTGGTTTCTGTACTTCTTTCTTTGTCACAGTAGTTCTTTTCTCAAGTCTTGTCTGCACTGCGATCTCTTCTTTGACCATGTACACCTTCTTTTCTGAGGCAATAATTTGCATAACATAATTATTGATAATGAAATTACTCTTCTGGCTCTTGAAACTATTTTTCAAAAGGAATTGAATACTGAACGGACTATCCTGGTCATTGAACTTGCAGCATTTGCCATTAGCGAGATTATGCAGTTCTGTTGATGTCACTTTGAATTCTGCGAGTACAACTGATGGCTTTGCTGCTTCCTGCTCTGCTTCTTTGTATAGACTCTTCATCTTCTCAAACTTCTGTTCATCTTCGTCCATTTTCTTACCCCCTCCTCTTCTTATATTCTCCGCAAGTGTCGCACTGCCAGATAGAATCTCCTTTGTATATCATAACTCCTGTACATGACTCTTTTCCAAAGAATCCCCATTTATCCCCATAGCAATAATCTTTCACCTATACACCATTTTATTTTTCTTTTCAACGATCTATTCCTCCTTCTCCACTAATCCCCTCCGTACTAAGGGATTTTCTTTTAATGGCCACATTGCAGAGACCACCCCCTGCGGAGGTCTATTCTTTGCTTTTTCAATATTCCTTTTTATTTCCCTAGCCCACCACCTTTTTGCTTTCATCTTGTCTTCTGGATGACAAACGACACATGTTCCATACGCTTGTTCATACATATCTACACAGTGTCCACAATCTGCACAAGAAGGTTGAAAAAGTTGAGCATCTTTACTCCTCCTGAATCTCTTTTTCTTCCTGTCCCATATTTTCTATTTCTTCCATTGTCGCTGGCACATCTACTGGTGCTGTCCTTCGCTTGTATTCTTCCACAAGTTGTTCAACTTCTTTGGGGAATTTTGTTCTGATGAGCGTTCCAATAAAATGATTTTTCGTTCTCGTCTTTTCATTGTTGAGCTGGAAATAGGAATCAATGAGCCTTCCCCATGATGGGTCTTTGTTGATGTCTATATTTAATCCCCCAGTAGCTTGCTTGGTTGGTGAGTAGTCCATAGCTGTTCCTTTTTTTGCCTCGAATATTGCAACAAGAGTATTTGACATCCCTCCATTGAACTTCTTCTGACTGAACCCTAGCCTGTATTCTTTGTCTAGTACAAGATTTGCAGGATTCACTCCTTTTTTCTCTGTCCCATCTTTCTTTGTCCATGGCATGAACGCAGTGAAATTTGTATCCCATCCTTCTGAATGGAATGTGAGCTTGTATTTTTTGTATTCTGCATTATCTGCCATTAATTGTTGCCCCTTATACTTGCCTGTGTAATTCTGTAAGTTATTTTCTACCATGTTGTTCTCCTTTGCTAGTCCATGACTAAGCTTAACTCTTCTTCTTTTGGTTTTTGTGTCGCGATAGCCTTAGTGTTGATATTCCCTTTTTGATTAGGCTTAGAGTTGATTGCTTCCTCGAACTTTGTCTCTACAGAATAATAGATGACAAAATCAAATTTCGCCATCTCATAATCTGGATCATAGAACAGAAGGAATATCTGCGAAGCATTGCACTTATGAAAAGGCTGTGCATTTAACTTCTCATAATGTTCCTTAAAGGTGTCAAGATTCCCCCTTCCTACATGTACTTTATTTTCCCACATATTATTTTCCTTCTTCCTTCTTGAGCTTGGCAATCTCTTTTTTTAATGCGTTCCGGGTTATGTCATTTAATTTCTCTTTGTTCTTGAGATAAAGAGCATAATCTTCATCTGCAATGTAACATCCAATATTTTGTGCTGGCATTTTGTTTGTTTCTCCTTGATTGTTAATAATTTACCATAGACAATACTTATTTATATAGTTATGTATTTTATGTTATACATATCTGTACTCACTATCAAGGTACTTCACCCCACGCATAGAGTTTTGTGATCCTGATATTCCCTTTCTTGAGCTTGTACACTTCCATGAACACATTGCATCTTCCTGCTTTTTCTCTTGCCCGTACTGTCCATTGAAGGTACGCTTTCTTAAACCTATATTTGGGGAATATGACTTGGAAAGGTCTGATACCTTTCTCCATGGGTATAAACACATCAAATTTAAGAAATGCTTCCAGATAGAATTCATTCTTCTCAAGATCTTTGATAACCATCGTGTATGGTGCATTGACCACAAAATCCGAGAACCTGATAAGAATATCCTCACTCATTTTTCCCCTTGCGTTTAAAATATTCCCTAAACTCTCTAATTTTTTCGTCATTAAACTTTCTCGTAGTCATTAATTTCTTCTTGAATAGTTCTATCTTTTCATTCATGGTTTATACCCTTTCTTTCCAGATATTCCTGATAGAGTAACCTGCACATGTCCATAATCTGTTTTGCTTCCATAATATGTATATCCTTCACTTTGGCAAGAAACTCATCCGGCCACCATTTCTTTTGGCAATGGAAGCAGTAGATCCTTCCTGTACTGAGTATTGACAGATTCCCCTTCCCTGCCATTGCGTGAAATGGACATTGCATATTTCCCATGCCCTGAATCCTGACTCCTGAGAGACTTAGTGCGGCGATAGACATTTCTCTCTTCTGTGTATCGACATGGTAGTGATTGTTGGATCCTGTGTGTTCCCCTACACTTTTCTTTTCTATATCTTGTTTCTCATTGAGGTTGAATATGCAGGCAAGTTGTGCAAGTGTTATGGTTTGAATGGCTATGCAATTTGGAGTATAGAACCTTTCCTTATACCTGCTTCCTGGTGCTACCACCCCTGATCCTAATGCTTGGATATCACAGACTCTCTTTCCCTCTCTGTTATTGACTCCTATCTTCTTGAACATCTCATTTCCTTCGAGGAAATAATAATAATGGGGGAGCTGTTTCCCTGCGGTAATGACTACGAAGGTCTCTGGGAGTAAATGTTTCATACCCTCATGATATTCTTTATCATCGAAGTCTAAGACAATCACTCCTCCTAGTCCACATACTACTCCATAATTTCCCATATGCCTGAGAAGTTTTGGATCATCATAGTGATAATTCCCTGTCTTGTTCCATGCTGCTTCAATAGGGATCTTGCTATTGCTTCCTATGAGATAAAATCTTATTCGTGAGTCTCTTAATTGTTGAGGTATGTCTCTTACCATTTTTTGCCTCCGTACACTTCCTTTGCTTTCTCGAATTGTTCTGGAGTGATCGCATTCCTTTCCATGTTCTCGACATTCAATAATGATGGGCTGGCTTTTTTGCCCTTAAAATATATATTATCCTCTTGGAGATTCCTCCACAGAGCTTTCTTGCCTGTTGGTATAGAATACATTGCCCTTTCCCATGTCTTGAGCGGCAGTTGCAGGATCACAAAATCTCCCGCAATGAGGATATCTTCATTATTGCTTGACTTCACTTGAACCAGAAATTTCACATATCCTCCTCCCTTGTAATTCCTGACCTTTGCGAGCATCGGCCTGATGATTGTCATATCTAGGGCTGTGCCAATTGGCATCTGCGTCCACAGCAGCTCCTGGATGCTGATCGTCCTTAGAAAACTCTCTTGGTAATCCCATTCTCTTGATTGTATTGGCGAATACACTGGTTCTGCTGTGTGTGGATGATCATGGATGGGCTGGAACTTCATATTCTTCCCTCCTCAGGCACAGTAGTCTCTTCTATCTCGCAATTAGAGATTGGAAATCGCTTAGTGTCTCCACGCTTGGCATCAATGAATTTTAAGAAATAGCCTTCAAATGTATATTCTTTGACTGTATGAAATGTCAGAATATTTCCTTGTAATGTCCTGACTAAAATTTTGTATGTTTTTTGTTGTTGATTATTCTCCTGTCTCATTCTCTTTCTCCCACTCCACTCGCAAATATAATCACCCTTCTCCCATCCTACGGTGTTCGTGAGGAGGAGATCAAGGTAGGCAAGGGTGAGGCAAAGAAGTATTTAAACATTTTGAGATTACTAAAGAGTTGCACCTGCATAGGCAATATTGACCGCCTTAAAATAAGACCTTGATACCTAAAATGAGGCAAAGCCTTAAAATGCAAAAATTATTTAAACGGAGTGCGCCCTTAAAATAGAGTTCATTGAAAAAAGGCAATCCCTCCGAAAGATTGTTTGGGAAGGAAGGAGAAGGATCACACCTTTTATCTATCACCTCTTCGTGATCCCTTTCCTTCCTTTCCTCGTTTTTTAGAATAATATATTCCTAGCACAAAAATAAGAACGCTTTTTCCGCAAAATGAAGAACGATGAAGAAAAGAGCTAATAAAATGTTTTAGTGCGCGTAAGAAATAGCCCAAAAGCGTATGTTTTAAGCATACTTTTTTGATTCTACTCATTATTTTTCTTAAAAGGTATTTGGGTATGGGTAAGGTCAAAAGAATGTCTATTTGGCTTGTTTTGTGTTGTTTTTGATGCAAATTTAGACTTTCCCTTAGTAAGCCTAGCATAAGCATACAATTCACTTTTTTGGCAAGGAAGGTGAAATTCAAGGGAATAATATGGGTTTAGACTTGTTTTTACTTCCCTCGTGGAAAAGGAGAATCCCTCTTCAGTCAATATTCTACACACAAAATGAAGGCATATTATCTCGTCGATATTTGGACAGAGCCAGACCATACGATTAAGAATAGTCCTCACACTTTTATGTTTCTGCCTCAATTTGACAACTTCCTTTCTTGCCTCGCTCGAAGTAAGGTCATTATAGGTTTTTTGTTTCCATGTGAGAGGCTTCATTCCTTCTTCTAGGTTTGAGGATATGCTCATTCGATTTCTTAGTGTCATACTCCTTTAAATAGTTTACGTCGAATTTCTTATAGTGTTTTCCACCATATACCAGTGCCTCATTTTTCAAGAGTGTAAGCACCGCACTCCCTCGCTCGTTGCCGTTATACGCCAAAAGGGTATTCTTCACAGTAGACCCATTGATGAAATCGGCTATCTGACATTTCTTATAGATGATAACATTGAGTTTTGCAGAGATGAATTTCTTGAAATTCTCGGGAGTTCCACACAGCACAAGCACATTGTTATTGTGGTGGATCAGCCTTAAAGTGTTCTCTATGATCCGCCTCGATTTCCTATTTTCTAGGTCAAAGAGTGAGCTTAGCTCATCAATGATGATGATGCTATTACGCACCTGCTCTATTTCTGCAATGCTATATACCCTTTGGGAGTGCTGTTTCGTGAAATCGAGCCTTAAACCATAGTAGAAAAGCTTGAACTCTGTAGTCCTGGTCAGCTCTTCAAGAAGGGAATAGAGAAGCATAGACTTGCCCTCGTTCACATCCCCGACTACTGCCATTATGCAGGGTTTGGTAAATAGCTCTTTCATTTGTTTGCTCTCTTGTTCTTGGTTCATTTTGAGTCGTTTCCTTGCTCGATGATTGAAGCCAGTTCCCAGATTATAACGCTCACTGGCGAAAGAAGCCCTAAGCTAAGGAATAAAAGCCCCCAGCCAAAAAGACGATAACCTAGAGTTTTATGATGTTGTTTCATTGTTTGTCCACCTCCTTGATTTCTTCTATTTCTATACCATAACACTCAGTAGACTCTATAGGGCATTGTTCAGAATCCCCATAACACACCCTATCATTTGCAATTCGCTCAGCGTCCTCTAAAGTCTCCGCTTCAATGTTGTCTATCACATCAGCGAATTTATAGACTATTTGAAATTGTTTCATATCAACACTCCGCCGTGAAATGACAGTAGCCTTCTTTCTCGAGCTGTGCAAGAATCTTCTTCCCTAGCCTTAGCCTGGCATACGATTCAAGAAGAGGTTTTAATTTCTCCAAAGATACCTCTAAAAATTTAGATAACTCTTCGTCGTTATAAGAGCCATTTTCCTCAAAAAATGTATCAATAAGAACCCTATACTTGCCTAGTGCTTCCTCGCATCTCTTCACGCCTTCTTTTACTCCTTCGATGTCTTCAGCTTCAAAATTATAGCTTAACTCCTCTGGACGCTGTCCCTCAACGCCAAAAAAATCAGCGTCATCGCTTGACTGAACGCCAAACCAAAATTTACCTTCTATGTCGCCTTGATAGTATCTTCCCATTGTTTTAGTCTCCTCCAGCTCTTGGAGCGAGTAATATCTTAAAATGTGTTCCATCTGTTACTGTTGCGGGATAGTCTGATTTAATCATTAATTGGACACTAGGAGAAGTTAAAGCCATAAACCCCATAATCCAAAGCATATAATCAGGACTATAAAGCCCAGTTGGAGATTCAGTACGATTTAAAGAGTAATCCATAGAAGGCACTTTATGTCTACTTTCTTTCTCACAAAATCGGCTTAATAATCTTTTTGCCTGTTCACTTAAAGGCTCTATTCCTATAACATGGCAAGAAGATATAATTAAAAATTCTTCGCTTAGAGCTACTTCTTCTGTTATTGGTTCTGATGCATATTCAAATTTTTTAGATAAATGTTTTAATATTTTTGTTTCTTGATTTAAATTAAATCTTAAAGATTCTTTTTGTTGTGGTTGTGTTTGTTCTTCCATTGTTTTATTCTCCTCCAAAAGTGGATAATAGCTGTTTGTTCATTGCGTCCAACTCTTTGATGACATCATCGGGATTCTTCGCCTTAAAATCATAGTAGCGTTTAATCTCCCATGTGTAGCCTTTGGAATTCTTGGATAGTTTAATACTGTCCTGCTCTTCTCGGTTTTTTGTTTGCTCCTCCATTATTTCCACCTCGTACCATCATCTAAAATAGCATATCTCCCTCTAGGCTTATCATAATTGATAAAGTCTTTTCTTGCGTCTTCAATAGAATCATACTCGCCAAAATCTACAAGCTCATTTGTTTCTTTGGAATATACTCCCATTTTAATAGTTTCGTTCATTCTTGCACCTCCGTGCTTTTTTTAGCTTTTGCCTCGTCACGTTTTGTTTTAAGATGTACTCCTAAGCTGTCACCCCAACGCTTCGCCCTATCCTCTGCATCCCTTGCCTCGCTACGAGATTGAGATATAACTCCCTTAGCGAGAATTTTCCAATTCTTAGACCCCAGGCTTAAACAGGGTGAAGAACAAACATTACCTAAAAGGTCTTTAGGTATCCATTTCTCGAGGATAATATACGCTAAAGCGATGTCTTGGCTTAAGTCCATGCCACCACCACACAGAGCGAGATACCACTCTCCAGAATCACTATTCTCCAGGACGGTGCAATTCGTTTCCCTTACTACTTTTAATATCTTCGCCTCGTCAAAGTCCGTTAATTCCAGAGGATAAATATAGTTCATTATAGGGATAGCTGAATCCTCAGAAATGTCACATTTCTCACAATACCCAGAATAGGAGACGCCTTCCTTATGTCTACATTTATTTTCCAAAGCATAGCGCCCATGATTAACCCACTTGTCGGGATTGTTATAGATTTCTTTCATATCTTGATATATTGCATATGCCATTTTTAGTTTACTCCTTTGTTGTAACATTTGATACAAATAGTTTCATCGGTTAAGCTGTTAGTTAAACCAACATTATGACGAATAAGGTTTTTCTCATTACAAGAATAACAAGTCCAGGTATCCATTTTAACACCTCACCAAAGGAAGAGAAATAAGGATATTTTTAACGTTCTCTTCAGCTTCTTTATGCTCTAGCCACATAAGAGAAGAAGTAACCCACTGGGTGAAATCCTCTTCGGAGTTGAGAGCTACAAGCTCTTGTGTCTCACAAGAGGAGCCTTCCTCTTGTCTATTTAGTTCCTCTATTGCTTTATAGAGGATAGATAGGTTTTTGTTTGTTTCCATATAATATACTATACTGTACTTGTTAATAAAGCTTTCTGTTTGAGGGAAGATAGAGGACAAAAAGAGGTTTATAGAGGAGATAACCACAGTAGTAAGTTATAGTTATTAAGAAGTAGTGATAAAAAGGGGCTTCACAAGAGGCGAATATATATAATATCTATAATTATATTATTATTATTATATATTAATTAATCTTATAATACTACTGATAACTAAAGAAATAATTCACCCCTTCTTCATGCGGTTAGTCGTATATTCCTATCGTTTTTTTGGTTTTTTCTCACTACTCAGTTAAACAGAAAAGAAGGCATAATTTGAGTACCTAGAGGGTGTTTCATTGATGAGTTATATACTCTAAAAGTAGTGTTATGAACATAAGTGTTACATCACAATATAGCGATGTAATATATATGTTCTAGAGAGGTATGTTGAGCTTAAGTCTACAAAAAACTATGTGACTATAGAATGGTAACAGAATAGCACAACATAAAATAGATAATGAACAATACATAACTTTATAAATAAGTAGTAGTCCTTATATAGTAGTAACACTTACTACTATATAAATATTACTATGTTACTACCAAATAGTAATGAAAAAAGTAATTGTCACGGGGTAGGGGTGAAAATGGAAGTAGGAGAATTGGGGTGGCAGTACACCTAAAAATTTTCCCAGGAATCTAAAAATTTCCTAAAAAATCCAGAAAGGTTATATATAAGTTAGTATATCTTTTTATAAATGGTTATAAAATCAGATAAACTTACTACTACAATTTGTATCTCTTTGTCTACGAAAGAGTTTTTGGATTCTCATAAAATTCATAGGCGGGAGTCTTATGATGACTGCCTTGAGCGTATCTTGTATTCTATCTTCCCTAAGGAGTCTCCTAAATGAGCTCTCCTCTGTTATTCAGTAATGAGATGCTCCAGAATTACGGTTGTCGTAATTGCATCTGGAAAGAAATGGATCAATGTCCTTCTAACTTAAAAGGTGCCGAGATCCTTCCTGAGGGTTATTGTAGTAAGCTGTACGATTTTCTTATCCATCTTGGCGATGGTGAGGATAGTATCAGTGCTGTTAAGGAGAAGTTTCATTTGTTTATTCAGGAGACCCAGTCTTTGAGTGACCGCAGCGAATACTTTGCGATTAAATCTAAGTACGATGCTGCTATCCTATCCAACTCTCCTCTTTCTGAGCTTCACGAGTTAGAGATTCGTATGAACAATGCCCGTCTGTGTTGGAACAGGATGTCTGAGGCTGTTGTTAAGGGATTATCTAGAGTTGTTGATAGAGAGAAGCGTGTTGCTGTTGACAATAATTTTGGTCCTCGCCTGACTGTTCAGGAATTGAATTCATTGTTGAAGTCTAATAGTGGTGTCCTTCCTGTGTCTCGTGATGGCGATAGCCTGAACACGAAGTCTTCGACTTCTTCTATTCCTTCTCCTTTGGTCTTAGATGATAATGAGGTATATGATGAATGACTGTCTAGATAATCTTGGGGTCTGTGGTGCTTCTTGTTGTAAATTTTTATATTTTGATTTCAAGTTTTTGACTGACAATATGATCTATTATTACCAGACTCACGGTTGTACTGTGTCCCATCTTCCTGATCGCAGTTGGCGTGTGCTTGTTCCTAGTCGTTGTATTCAATTAACAGCGGATAACCTCTGTTCTTTGCACGGCTCGGCTAAGAAACCTTTTCCTTGTCGTGATTTGGACTATAAGACAAAACATAAATATCAGCTAACAAAAGGGTGTCTCTATGGTATTGAAGAATAAAGACACTTTTCTAGATTTGTATGCTTCTTTGTCTCGTGCAGACTTTCGTATTCCTTTTTATACCCATGACCATTCTCGTCCTGTTATTGGTTACGGTAATTTCACTTTTAATCATTTTTCTCCAAATGCTCCCTGTTACATCCCTCAGGATGTGGTCACGAAAAAGCTTGCTCTTTGGGACTATGTCCTGAGTAATAACTTCCTTTCTTCTCCTGATCTTATCATTCGTTCCAATTCTATTTCTCTCCTTAATGATAAGACTATCAAAGCCTACGCCTTGATGAAGACTGATGGTAATCCTGTGCGTATGATGTACATGCAGGATGCTATCCTTTCTGATCCTCATGATCGTATCCTCTTCGCTGGCTGCAATCAGCATATTGGTAAAAGTTTTTGTCTCAATCTCGACGCTGCTACCGAGTTTATCACTGACCATAATAAAAATTGGATAGGTATCCTTGTCAGCGGCTCTCTTCCCCAGAGCCAGTTTCAGATGGAGCGCATCAAGCTCCTTCTCAAATCCACTCAGTTTTCGTATAAAGAGGAGAGCACTATTGACAAACGTACTGGCAAGAAGGATAATACTACCCAGGTAAGCTATACGTTCTATGCTAAGGATGGCAAGACTCCATTGTATCGTAACCTTCTCATCTGCTGTCCTCACACGTCTAGTGCCTTAGGGTATCCTGTTGACACCCTGTACTTGGACGAGTTTGATTTTTGGGACAATTGTGATCAGGTGCATTTCATGTTCCAGATCGCGATACCTCGTACCTTCCAAACTAAGGGACGTATCAAAGTCTTCACCAATCCTGATGGCCAGGATAAGATGATGCACAGTCTTTGGAATCTCAAGGATGCCCATGGCAATCCTTTCTGGCATCGTTACAATTTCAATTATTGGGACAAGCCTGGTGCGAACCAATTGGAGTTTAATCGTTCTATTGTTGGCATGACCAAGAACCAGATCGAGAGCACTCTTCTGGGGATGTTCACCCGAACAGGCGGTTCATTCTTCTCGCGTGAGGAGATCAAGGATATGCTTTCTCAGGATTTGGTAGAGAAGGGCGATGATGCTGGGTTTGGCAAGGAGACTGTATGGTTCGCGGATATAGGGAGCGTGCATGACCAGTCTTTCCTCTGTGGTGGCTACCTTGAACAGAATCCTAATTTTCCAGAGATTCCTCTCATTCAAGTATTCTACCTCCACAAATATCCTGTAGGCTATCCTATTGCCCGTGTTGTTGGCATTGATAGTGCTGTCAAGCCCGATGATGGCTGGGATGATTATGTTGAGGATAATCCAAGCATCAAGCATACCCTTGTTCAATATTCTGAGACAGTGAACGGCAAACTGTGCCAGCCCATATTCGGCTTCGATGCTACTGGTAACTCTGGGATAGTCCCCCTGTTCGCCGCTGCTGGCGTTGAGGGGTTGGATGTACAGTTTCAGGGTAAGAACAAATGGAAGATGTATCAAAGGTATCAATATTATGTGCAACAACGGTTTATCAAGCGTGGCAAGGAAAGGGATTATAACACTGTGAGAGGTTGTGATTTTGATTATCAAATGTCCAAGCTTGTGGTGAAGAAGAATACGAATACTTCCTACCGTCAGATCCATCACGAGAATGAGGATGACCTAGACGATACCCAAGATGGATTTTGTGGACTGATATTCATGATAGAGAACCCTGATCTTCCATCACTGGATTTTGCTATCATCCCTCACAATAGTTCTGTACCTGAAAACTTAGTACAAAATGATAATGAAAAAGAAAATGCTCTTAAAGATCAATACATACCAAGCTTCATAAACAAGATTGAATTGGATAATTGGATCGCACAAAAAGAGGAGAGATACTATTAAAAACAAACAAAAGGAAAAAGGAGAGCAAACAAATGAAACAAAGAATACACAAAGACAGAAACCAAGACGCAATACACAAGGCAAAGCAAGAGAATGATATGAAGATGCCTGTGAACCAATATCTTAATGCAAAAAATGAGAATGGCCAACTCAAATATGCCTCTTCAGAGAAGATACGCAGATATTATTTTGCCAACCTAGACCCTATTCTGAATGCGATGAGATTATCGAACAGCCTCATTCATGAACTAAGATGGCACAGGGACAGATCCTCTGCATATTTTAATGCCTTCCATTCTAAAGACAGGATTGAGGAGACGGACAAATTTGGTAAGCAGATGAGTCGTGATGAATGTTATACTGCTCATATTGCCGAATCGCACACCTGTCATATTGTCCTGAGTAAGCTCAGAGAACATCTTCTTCAGGGTCTCCTGCCTCTCGTGAGTGTTGACGTATTCTCATTGGATCAATATGACCTGTACATAACTAGGGCGACGATTGTTATTGAAGAGATTGGTTTTGAGTTGTTTCCTGAGAAGCTAGAACTTATCTATCCAAAGTGAACAATACATGAATAAACTCAAGAGATATCTTCTTCAAAAATGGGATGCTATCCCTTTGGAGAAGAGGAATACTGGGATACAAAAGGTGAACAGCCTACTTGTGTATTTTCTCAATGCTCTTCTTCTTTCTATCCCCTTGACAATTTTTTTATATTTTAGAGGGTTTGCATTTTTTAGGACATATATCTTCTCGGTTGCCAGTCTTTGGGTTATCATTCCGTATGTAGAACATTATTATGTGTGGTTTAGAAGGACATGGTATGAGGAGATACAAGAAGATGGAGGCAATGATGATAATAATGATAATGGGAATAATATAGAATAGAATAGAATATATATTAACTGTATTATTAAGCAATAGAATACTTATAAAGACTAAAGTTCTTCTGTTACTTTGAGGTAACAACCTCAGGGGATAAAAAGAGGCGATTATCTTCTTCTTAGCCCTTATCTTAATCCTATGGCTCTCCAACTCATCTCCCTAAAAAAAGTAAAGCAACCATTACGAAAGACATATTCTGCCAGCTCTATGTTTGACGATAGGATGAGGATATTTGCTGATACCCTTTATAATTATATTCGCCAGTCTCCAGAGCTTGTTTCCATGATAGATACTGTAGTCACGGATCATTTTTTAGGCCCTGTAGAATTGTTTGACGTGTATGGTGGATCATTAGGCCCGACAAAGTTAAAGCAGGCTCGTAGTTTTTGGCAAGATCAGAATGTCCAGAAGAATGCATTCTATGGCCAGGGATGTGATCTATTTATTGATGGCAGTTCGTTTGGATGGCATGTGTCTCCATCAGATATGCTTTCTTTTAAACAAAAAGAAGCATTGATCAAATTAAAATTGCTTAGTACTGATTCTAGTGATGATCTTCAGAGTTATCTTAACCTTCCTAAAAAGTTATCCTACCTCGCCGCATCTACTGTGGAGATCAAGCATAATGAATACGGAGAATTAATGTATGTCCAGGACGCAGCAGGTGTGCGTGTGGAGTGGTCTCCAGAACAAGTTGTGCATATCAAAAACATGGAATGGAATGGGGAAATAAGAGGCTTTGCACCATTAAAGGCGATAATTAAAGAGATGGTCATGATGATTATGCTCAAGGAGAATATTCTTGCATCCATGCAGAATGGCGGAAGTCCTGATAATATTATTTTCTTGAAAGGTGTGAATGGGATGCCCAAGGCAAAGTTTGAAAGGCTGCGAACTGCACTTGAATCATTCTCTCACTTGAAAAAATCTCACGGAAACATGCCAGTAGACACAGAGCTTGGTGTCATTCCTATGGGTATTTCTATGAAAGACATGGAATATAGGGAACTTGCAATGTTTATTATTTCTGAGTATGCTCTTGCATTGGGCCTTCCCACATCACGTGTCCCATTCCTTATGACTGGATCTGGTGGATCTTCTAACAAGGGTGAACTTTCTGGGAATAGTGAAGATAGTTATCAGACCAAGATTAATGCAAGGAGACTCTCATGGGAGAACAGCTGGAACCCTGTGTTCAAGAAAGCAGGGTTCACGTTTAAGTTTAGGAGAGATAATCTTCAGGATGACACAAGAGAAACACAGGCTGCAATGCAGCGAAGTTCATTTGTGAAAGAAGTCCAAGGATCATTGTTCCAATCTAAGAAAAAATTGAAGATTCAAGCACACCTTGCACTCCTTTCTGGATCAAAGAGATCTATAGAAGAGGATGATATTGAAGATGTTCCAGAAGAAGATCTCATGCAACCGATGCTTTCACAAACAGGGGCTATAACTGGCCAGGGTGGCAAAAATCAGCCAGGGAAGTTCGAGAGTGCGAGCAAGGTAGGTAGGGATTATTCTGAGAACAAAAAAAAGACTGCAACAAATAATGGGAGGAATTCTTGACAATGCCAATGCCTAGCAAAGACGAATCCAAAGAAGAATATATAGCTAGATTTATGGGCAGTGAAGAAGCGAAACAGAGTCATCCAGACGAGAAACAGAGGCTTGCTATTGCGAATTCTATGTGGGAGAAACATAGCAAATCCAAAGAATCTCCTGTCATGTTCACAAAAGTGAAGGAGGCCAATAAAGTGTACACTTTTATTGGCGCGTCAACTATTCCTGATAGAGTCGCTTCTTACCTGCCTGATGGCACCAAGGTAAAAGGCGAGATCCTATCTAAAAGAGTATTGGATAAATTTGCCTCGTATGTCAATGATTCCTCAAGAATGGGCGGCGACTACGGAAGTTTTAGGACTATCTCATTATTTCATAATCGCGTAAAGCAAAGAAACTATGAACTAGAAGAGGCTGGGTATGTCCTTCCTGGGTCTGCAATGGTCAAGGAACTAGATGAGTATCCAGGTCATTATGGGCTCATGGTCGATATTGAGGTCAATGATAAATTCACTCCACCTAATGATTATTCTGATTACACTCCTGACAAAATTCATTACAAAATTGATAAACATGCTCTTGGTCTCTCGATAGAATATAACAATAGAGATGATCAACAGAAACTGGTGAGTTTGAACGGAGACAAATACTGGCATATCCTTGACAGTGATGATTTTCGTGGGTTCGGGTTCGCAAGACCTGATCTCATAGGGAATCCTACTGCTGTGAGAGTGAAAGAGCTAGACATGGAATATACTATTCCTAAAACAGAAACAAACATAAACAACGAGGCAAAAACAAAAATGGTAGAAACAAATATAAACACAGATCTTGGTTCAGAAATGGCCAAGATCAAAGAAGAAATGCAAACATTGAAGGGTGGCGATGTTTCCTTTAAAGAATTGCATGGTAAGTTCGACGAAATGAACTCTAAGTTCAAAGAGCTTCAACTCAAGAATGAGGAGATTGTAGCTAATGTCAAAGAAAGCATCCAGAACGCGTTCTCAGGAACAAATTTCAAAGGGCCTTCCAAGACTGCATCAGAGACGGCGAAGATCAAAGAAGTGTATGCGCATGCAGAAAATTTTGATTGGGTGAAGTTCAAAGAAGCTTCTTCATTATTAGTCGAGGCAAATGGTTCCAGGATCAAAGAGATGCTTGCAAGGGATGGCCAAGGATTTGATTTTGAGAAACATCAGACATTACAAATCAAAGTTAAAGGGAGCCAGACCTATGTAGTTCCTTCTACTAAGACCAAGGATGTTGTTAATTCTGGGTCTATGGATGAGGCTACATATTATCAGACAAATGCAATGTTCGCTGATAGGTATGTCGCAGGAATAAACGAGACATTCTTGAAAGAAGATAGTTATCTCAAGGCTATGCCTAAAGAACAGCATCTTGGTGGCAATGATAAATATCAGTGGAGAATCTGGATAGATTATACGACTGTTACTGGTTCATCCACATTGGCTGTTGATCCAGATAGTACATCTGTGACCAGAACTAAAAGAGAGTTCATCAAGCTAGAAACAAGAATCTGTGAGTATAGAGACGGAGTAGAAGTCACTGATTTCACTCAGCATCATAGTGTTGCAGCAATAGGGGATCTTTTAAGTATTGAGATTAATAGAGCTGCAGAGGCGGTAACTGAATCTATGAACTCTGATCTTTTCAAGACGAATGTTGAAACGACTGCATCATGGAACGGGTTTGTTGGGCTTATTGCTATTGGAGATGCGGCTACGTACACAAGTTTGTATGGACGAACGAGATCTGCAGCAAACAGGTTATTAGACAGCACTGCTGCTAACACATATTTGGCTACAGCAGAAGCAATAAGTGTGAGCATTGTCCGATCTGGCTACGAGAAGGTTCTCGCACATGGATCTGGATTAGCAAACATTGCTATTGTCATGCATCCAACTCAGTGCAGAAGATTATTCGATACTGAAGATGCAGCAATTAGAAACAACATTCTTGGAATGGGTGGCGCACCTCCATCATGGGGGTTCAGTCGAGCTATTGTACCTACATTGGATGGTATTCCAATAATCAGGGACTACAGATGTGAACTTACTGCAGCGGCAGCGGACACGTTTATAGTTGTTGATCTGAGCACAGACAAAGGGCATGTATTGGTTATCAGCAAGCCTTTGGGTGTCAGAGGATTAGCCAAAGTAGGAACAACTGAGAGTGCATACGTGAACTTTTATGGATGCGCTGTTTACAAGAGCCCAAGAAATATCTTTGTACACACAGGATTAACCGCGACATAAATTTTTTTATTCTTTTTTTTATTATTAATAATAAAAAAAAAGAATAGGATACACACAAAAATGGTAGCACGAAACATAAAAGAACATGATCCAACATTCAAGGATCCTGCGGATACAGTAACTGTAGAAAATGATATGACATTGTCTGGAGCGAATACATTCTCTGGAGCAAACACCCATTCTGGAGCGAATACATTCTCTGGAGCGAATACTTATTCTAGTACGAATACTTATTCTGTAGGATTGCAATGTACATCAGTGAGCAGGGTTGCCACATCTGATGGTACTGGTACTGGAACAATCGCATCTGGTGGGAAAGTAATCACCGTTACTAGCACAGATAATGATTTTATTATTATTTTGCCAACGGCAGTGCCTGGAATGGAGATTATGTTAATAAAAGACACAAGTATTTCTACTGCTGGTTATGAGATAAGAACTCATTTCCCACAAAGTTGTTCAATCAATGGTGGGACTGGTTCTGCCGCAGAATCTGCAATAGGATCAACAGTACCCTTGGTGATTTTACGTGCGGTAACAACTGCAGCGTGGATTGGCCAACAATATGCTAATACTGGCGGAATCATATCCGTGGAGCCAGCAGCATAAAACAAAAGAATAGGAGGAAAAGAAAATGACAGCAGCAGGTGGAACAACCACCATAAAACAAGTAACTAATGTGGGAGATTATACTCTCTGGGAATTGAGTAATACAGAATGGTCTAGTGATGAAACAGTAGCTATTAGCAGTATTACCTCACCATTGAATACAAGCTCTAACATTATGATTGTTGGAGCGAGTAATGAAGATTTAGATCATCAAATCTCTGATGGGACTATTACTGCAGCGTATGCGAAAGCAACAATGACTATGACTGTTACAGATTCTGGTGCAACAGATGATGTAATAAGAGTGTTTTTTTACCACATAAATGACGCATAGAAATTTATTTTTTTTATTTTTTTATTATTAAAATATGAGAGGAGAAAAAGACAAGAAATGGCATTCAAGAAAAAACAAAAAAAGGAATTGAAGCAAGAGGAATCTAAACCTTTGTCTGTTGAAGATGATGAAACTATCCTTGTGGTTCAATCTTCTGTTGAAGAACAAGAAGATGTCAAGATAGAAAAGATTATCGATGACAAACCTGCAGACGAGGATGAATATATTGCTATAAGAGATCTCACTCCAGTTTATAGTAAAGACGCTAAAGTTCCTTGCTCTGTAGTCGAGAAATGGAAATCAATGGGATTTAAGATACATTTAATGGTGAGAAAAATTTAATGATAATGCGATAGGCAGTATTCCTACTTGCGTCGCAATAGAAAAACAAAATCAAAGGAGAAAAAAACATGGCATTTGATCAATATGATAGAAGTTTAAACGAGAATCAAAAGTTCGCAAATTATGGGACTGATAAAGTCACAATGAGGGTTACTCAAGTTGATGCCCCAGATTCTGTATATAGTGAATTCACAGATATAGCAGATGTATCTTATACAACCTCAGGAGATGAGTCAAACATTACTTTGAATAGAGGGACAACATGGAGAATCAAAGAAGTGCATATTTATTCTTCCAAGGGTGTCGCTGGTTCAGATGTGCAGATATTCGATCTTAACGCTGCATCTTCTACAAATCAAAGAGACCCTGCTCACGCAGATTCTGAGGATATATTAATGGGGCAGTTTCAGTATGCGAATGTTCAAGCATTGAAATTTGATCCAATCAGGGCTTTTGCAACTGGGCTGAGAATAAGATTCAATGGTTTTGGATCTGTTGCTCACACAATTTATGTTACAGTCAAATATGTGCCTATCTAAAATGGATAATAAAAAAAGTAAGATTTTGAAGATTGGGGTGATTTTATTAGTCTTGGCTGTTTTTTTAGGGCTGATAGTCTATTTTGCAACTGCTTATGATTTCAATGATCTTGTAGTCCTTGGTATGGTGAATGCACCAATATGGGCAACAAATCATGATTCATTGGAGAATGAGACTTGGAAGTATGCATTAGTTCTAACAACAAGTAATTCTATAAATTATTCCGATACATTGAATGTTACGATAAATCTTACAAAAGAATTTAATAAATTAGGATTTAATGGTACCTTAGATATGTACTCATTAAGACTATACCAAGTGGATGCCTTTGGAAATTGTTTGAATGCGAGTGGTGTCACTGATGATAGCAATAATACATGCTATGCAATTCCTTTGGAGATGGTGGACGCATGATGAAGGCTGTTTATTTGATGTTGATGATTCTCTTATTAACTAGTCTTGTGGATGCATATTCAGATAGTGGAAATAATAAGGATACCTTGGTATATCTAGGCTCAGGTACTACTGAAAATTCTTATGTTTATTCATTAACTCCATTTTTATATATTGAAGTAACCCAGACTTCTATTGATGATATATTTCCCTCAAGGTGGGATTCAAAGAGTGTTTGCATTATTGCAGAAGAGGATTATATTAATTTTAAATCTTTGGGATTATCCAAGAAAGATTTATTGGATGTTACCCAAAATGATGGGTTCATTGAAGGGATTCTTGATGAAGTGAAAGTTGTAATGAGTGCAAGAGGCAGTGATCTAAAATGGTCAGAGTTTAGTGAAGTTACAGAGACAGGTTTTCCATTAGAGCAGAATAGTGAAAAATTAATCTCATGGGATAATTTTTCAGAGGATTTTATATATTGTCCTTTATTAGTTGAGGGTGAAATAAAGTTTGGGTTTAACACAAATACATATGAGATAAAAACTTTCACTGGGGGGACAGATGCAAAGACGTTAACAGATGGTATTAGAGGTATTGAACCTTCAAATATTGCATCTAGTTTTAATCGTACAAACTTAGTTTTAGAAATGCTTTTTGCTGATGGTTTGTTTGTCAATGATACTTCTATTTATGGCAACAATGCAACAAGGGGCATAGCAAGCCAACAGTTTGAGAGAATGATAGTTAATGGAAGTAACACAGGTTTTGCCCTGCCACAGAGTTCAGTATATAGCACAGATTTGCAGAGTAATTTTTCTATCAATATGTGGTACTTCGCAAGGAATACATCTGATCCAAGTAGTGATCTCATTGGATTTAATGGCTCTTTACAAGACCAAAATTTTGAATTTACACATGATCAAATGGGCAATCAAATCCAATTATTTATCAAAGACACCCAGAACACAGGGGCATATATTAATTCGTCGTGTACTTTGAATATTGAGAGTTGGAATGATGTTGGTGTGAGTTTTGTACAAGGAGCCAATGCAATCCTTTTTGTCAATGGAAAAGTCTGCAATACTACATCAGACAATACTTCTGTCCTGTTCACACCAAAACTCAAGGGCATCTACATTGGTTCTGCCAATATAACCAATTTATTTGTGAATGGTTCTATAGACAATGTTCTCATCTGGAACAGAACAATTACAGTTGAAGAGCATAATGCTTTGTATGGGCAAGGAGTGCATTTCAATGGCACAACAAATAATAGTAATTGGACAAGCCCTATATTTTCCCAAAGTGCAGGGAGCTTTGATAGGTGGATAAACATAACTGTAGACTATGACAATGAGAGCGATAGAGATATTATTGGCACACAATATCGTACAGGTTCTATTGTGAG
>Ga0208957_1000304_pt1 | contig 43117 bp, 69 predicted proteins | sample RifOxyA1_FD_184029 | JGI IMG/M metagenome (GOLD analysis project Ga0208957, IMG submission 184029) | Groundwater microbial communities from Rifle, Colorado - Rifle Oxygen_injection A1 (SPAdes) | ecosystem: Environmental > Aquatic > Deep subsurface > Groundwater | place: Rifle, Colorado, United... | reverse complement strand
AGATGAAAACGACAACCGACCGGGGCGTGCCTGACGTAGCACAGGCGGGCATCTCATTCGTCCACTGCGGCAGCGTCGTGTTGCCTGGAAATTACAAAGCGTTCATCGTCACCGGTACGGCGGCAGCCTTGACTGCGGTCTCGCAGCACGCAAATTTCCTGGTGGGGCAGGCCATCAGCAAGTCGGGCGACGTGTACGCCTGGGCGGATTCCAAGACGGCCATCGCCGCAGGCGCACGCACCAAAATCTCTAATTGGCTAGTCGCCAATAGCTATCCGGCGTTGACGGCGCAGAACAGCATCGTGGATTTGATACGCATTTTCCAGCCTGGGTACAGCCCAGGCGAGGACGACGTGAATGGTTAGGTTCGCCGTCGCCCTGGTGCTGTGGTATCTCGCCCTGTCTGTCACGCCGCAGCCGCAGCCAATGCCAAGTGGACTCGGCGCAAGCATAGGGCATCAGCGGGGCGACGTGGCAGCCGACGCCATGCTGGAGGCATTGCAGCCGAGCGTGTGGATGGACTGGGTATACAACCCGTTACGCATGAGCGACGATAGGTATCTGCCAATGGCCTATTCGATGCGCCTGGCCAACGCACAACAGTACATCGACGCCGCCGCCGACATGCCGGGCCGGTTCTGGTTGCTAGGTTCGGAGCCTAACCTAGCCGTGACGCACATCGACCCGGCAGAGGCGGCGCAGTTTGCACAGCGTTGGCAGGCTGAGGTAGACGGCGACTGGGCGTGTTGCGGCACGGTGCAATGGGCGGGCTGGCAACAGTGGATGGACGCGTACCTTGCCAATGACGGGCCAATCCCGGCGGCCTGGCAAATCCACATCTTCGACCGCTTTGCCTATCCGCCCGTGGCAGAGTTCAGAGCGTGGATGCAGGCGCATGACGTGGTGCGGCCCATCCTCGTCACGGAGACCGCCTGCCCGTGGTGCGACGTGGCGGTCAACATGGCGCTGATGGACGGCATGGCGCAACTAGTGGCCGACGGCACGGTGCAGGCCGCGGTATGGTACTCGGCCGACCCATACGGCGACTATCACGGGCTGTGGCCGGACACCGGTCTGTTTGCCAACGGCGGTGAGTTGACGGCGCTGGGCGCACACTGGCTGTCGTTGCAGCCGGGCGGGGCGAACGACCCACACGCAACGGCGACACCGACGCCATTTTGCGAGAGTTGCGTGCCGGAAGAAGAGCAGCCGACGCCGGCTCCGACGCCGCCTGAGCCGCACTTGTATTTGCCCAACACGGGCTGGGGAGAGTGAGGGGGGAGTGGCGCTGACGCATAAGCAGAAAGTATTCACAAATGCTTATCTAGCGACGTTTAACGCGACCGAGGCGGCGCGTCAAGCTCAGTACAAAGGCGACGATCACACGCTGGCGTCTGTAGGTTGGGAAAACCTGAGAAAACCTGAGATCGCGAAGGCAATTTCCGAGCGACTTTCAGCCCAGGCCATGACGGCGGATGAAGTACTGCATCGTCTCGCAGACCAAGCCCGCGCAAGCATGAGCGACTTTGTGCGCTTCAACGACAACGCCGAACCGGTCTTTGACCTTCAAGCCGCATCGATGATGGGTAAGTTGCATCTCGCCAAGAAGCTCAAGACAAAAACGCGCAGTTGGAGCGAACCGACCATCAATGTGACGAATGGCGAGATCGAAAGCAGAGAAGTGACGGAAACGGCTATCGAGTTTGAGCTATACGACGCCCAATCTGCGCTGGCGCTCATCGGCAAGCATCACAAGTTGTTTTCGGAGAGTGTCGAAGTGACGGGCAAGGACGGCGGCCCGATTCAGCAAATCTCCATGTCGGTCGCGGAATGGAAGGCGCAACAGGAAGCACGGCGCAAGCAGGCTGCGGACACGATGGATACCCTGAGCGATGCGCCTGACGAAAGCGACTCGAATGCCGAATGACACGGGGGCAAGTGCGTGGCTGGCAGCCCAAGACCGACCGCTGTGCGTTTCTGGTAGACAATCTCGACCTGGAGGAAGCGACGGGTTTTGTCGGAGCCAAGTGGGAGGCGTTTCAACTGCGCCATTTGGACGATGACAGCGTTTTTCGCATCGAGGTCAAATCGCGCCAGATTGCGTGGTCGTGGCTTAACGCCGCCGAAGCAGTGGCGGACGGCATCCTGAACGGAGTGGGCACGGTTTTTGTGAGCATCAACCTAGACGAGGCGATGGAAAAAATCCGATACGCCAAGAACGTTATCGCCGCCTTACCCCCGGCGATGCAACCGCCGCTTGTGACCGACAATAAGACGGAACTGGAGTTCGCCAACCGCGCTCGCCTGATTAGCCTGCCCTCCACGGCCCCGCGGGGCAAGGCGCAGATGAACGTGACGCTGGATGAGTTCGCCCATGTGCGCGACGACGGCATTATTTACACGGCGGCCTTGCCCATGATTACGAAGGGCAACCGGCGGCTGCGCATCGGCAGTTCACCGTTGGGGGCAAGCGGTCGCTTTTGGGAGGTCTACACCGAGTCGCTGCGTAAATATCCGGGCTACGCGCGGCACAAGACGCCATGGTGGGAAGTGCAGGCGTTTTGCCGAGACGTGGGGACGGCCTATGTCGTTGCGCCGGGCATGATCACCTCAGAGCGGGTGGCCCTCTTCGGCAATGAGCGTATCCAAGCCATCTACGCCAACATGCCGGAGGAAGATTTCCAGCAGGAATATGAGACCGTCTTCGCCGACCAGTCTACGGCCTGGATCACCTGGGAGGAGATCACGGACAGCCAGAGCGCACTGGTCTGCCACACGGCGACCAGTCGCGAGAAAGACATAAGCGCGGCGATGGCGGCCATTGATGCGTTGCGCGATGACATTCGCCGCGGCGCGGTCGAGCAGGTCTTTGCGGGCGGCGTGGATGTGGGCCGCAGCCGCAACACGAGTGAGCTATTCCTGGTCGGGCGCAGCACGCTCGACAGCTATCCGCTGCGTCTCATGGTGACGCTCGACAACATGCGCTTTGATGAGCAAAAGGACGTGCTATCCTACGCGCTCGACACCTTGCCCATCGCGCGGCTGCTGATTGACCGCAACGGCCTCGGCATGAACCTAGCCGAGAACCTAGAGGCGGCCTATCCCGGCAAGGTCGAGGGCGTCAACTTTACGCAGCCGCAAAAAGTGCTGTGGGCGACGGACGTCAAAATGCTGCTCACGCAGCGGCGTGCGCCTTTACCGGTGGACAAAGATTTGGCCTATCAGATTCACAGCATCAAGCGGCTCGTGAGCGCGGCCAAGAACCTGATCTTCGACACGGCGCGCAACGAGAAACATCACGCCGATAAGTTTTGGGCGCTGGCGCTGGCTCTGTGTGCGGCGCGTTACGAGACCGGGGCCAGCGTCGAGGAGCTAGCCGGGGCGTTTGGGTGGCGAGGATAATCGTGTGTCCAATATTTCGGTTTGGGGACGCTTTAGCATGGCGACGCTAGCGGCGGCGGGCGCATTCAAGCGCGTGTGGAGCGACCCCGGCGGGGAGTACGGCCGCGGGGAGTTCGTCCAACGCCTGACGCACTACCAGCATCTGTGGGCGCGCTACAAAAATAGCATCTTCGAGGATCAGTTATTTTGGGCCGCCTATCGCCGGCAGTATGGCATGTACCGCCACACGCGCAGCGTCTATAACCCGGTCACGCGATTGGTCGACTTCTACGCCGGCATCATCTACCCCGGCGTGCTTTCGACAGACGGCCGGCGTTTGCCTGACGGCGTGCAGTTGGCGATTCCGCTAGCCGAGGATATCGCGCCTGAGTTGCGTCTAGCCATCGGCCAGCTGTGGCAGTGGTCGAACTGGCAGACGGGCAAAAGCCTGTTTGTACGCTATGGGTCGGCGCTGGGCGATGTGGCGGTCGAGGTGGTAGACGAGGTAGACCGCGGCAAGGTCACATTCGATATTCTGCGCCCCGAACTGGTCAAAGAGCTCGAGCTAGACGGGACGGGCAACGTCAAGGCGTACACGCTGGAGTGGCAGGCGCATGATCGCGAAGCCGGCGACTATCTCTATGCCAAGCGCGTGGACGACGCCATGATTGCCGAGTATCGCGACGGCGAACTGTATCAGTACGACGAGAACATCCCCGCCGAGCGCGCCAACCCCTACGGTTTTGCGCCGCTGGTGTGGTGCAAACATCGCGACGAGGGCGGCGACCACGGCGAGCCGGCTATCCGCAACCTGACGCGTATCGACGAGTTGAACGGCTTGGCCTCGCACGCCTATGACCGCGCGCACGATATCCTCAACAGTCCGGTGCTCTTCAGCGGCGAGAACATCGGCACGCTGACCGACGCTGTGACCAATACCAAAAAGGCCGACCCCTACGCTACGGGCAGTCTGACCGGCGGCAATGCCGGGCGTGAGAGCGTCAAGATTCTCAAGTCGGGCCCGGGCGGGACGGTGGCAACGATTGACCTGCCGGAAGGCGAAGTGCTGAGTCATATCGACCGGCTCATCGCGGGGGTTGAGCAAGACCATCCTGAGCTTAGCATGTATGAGCAATTGCGAGCGCAGGCGCAAGTAACAGGGCCAGGCGCTGAGAAGCTGGTCGGGGATACAGTCACGTATGTGATCGACGCCCGCGCCAACTATGACACACAGAGCATCAAGCTTCATCAGATGGCCGTAGCGATTGGGGGCTGGCGCGCCAATACGGGTGCATGGGGCCGGCAGTTGACCAGCCAACAACGTGTCTTTGCGCCATTCGACCTGACGAGTTACAACCGCGGCGAGTTGGATTTCGAGATCACGCCCAGACCGCTTGTGCCGATGTCGCGAATGGAAGCGATGCAGTTGGAACAGATGGAAATGTCAATCGAGTTGCAGCGCAGTATGAACAGCGGCGACGGGCTGACGCAGTTGGGCGCACCGTTCGCGGTACCGACAGAACCAGAGAGATAGGGGGATCGAATGGGACGGGCAACCAAGCTAGGCAGCACGGACGCCGCGAATTTAGCCGCGATTAAGACGGCGATTGAGGCGCTGGATAACGCCATATCCGGCAACGAGCAGCAGGTGGATATTGTTTCGCAACCGGACAGCCGCGAGTCGTGGCGCGTGTCGCTGGTGGCTGACGTGACGACCAACGACAGCGACAAGACGATCACCGTCCCCGCGGCGACCGAGTACGAAATCCTGTCAATCTACGTCACGTTGGCGACGACCGCCGATGTAGGCAACCGTCAACTGGTCGTATTGTTCCTGAGCGCCGCTGACGTGGTCATTGGGAAAATCAAAGCCGGATTGACGCAAGCGGCCTCGTTGACCTACGCCTATGACATCAATGGGGGCGTGGACAATGCGCTTGCGCTGTGGGGTACGGATACGGTGTTTGTACGCCTACCGCATGTGTTGCTGTCGGCGGGGCAGAAGGTGCGCGTGTATGACAGCGCAGCGGTGGCTGCGGCGGCGGACGACATGACGATCCAAATGCAGGTGGCGAGCAGGAGCGTGGCGTAGATGCCAACCCGCCCCGCCGTCCTGGAGCGCAATCAATTGCTGCTGGAATCCGCCGAAGCGCGGGCGGCGCGTGAGGTGGCGCGAGCGTACAATGCGGCGCGGCGCGAGTTGGTCGACGTGCTCATCACGCGTTGGACGGGGCCGGGCACGTTGACGCCGCGCGACGCGGTTGACCTGTTGCGGCGGCTAGCGCTGTTGCAAAATATCGATGCCCGGCTGATGGGCTTAGAGCGCGAGGTGGGCGTCATCCTGCGGGCCGTGGTAGGTAACATGAGCGAGTTGGCGGTGGAGCAAATTGGGCGCGAGTTGGCGCTATTGCCGCCTTCGTTGCGGCCTGACCTGGCCGCGTTCACCATGATCGACACGGCGATGGTGGAACAGGTCGTGCCGGTCGTGATGGAGGAAGTGACGGGGCTGACGACGCTGCTACGAACGCAACTGCGGCGTGAGCTGCAGAACGGCCTCATTCAAGGCGAGTCGTTTCCCGACCTGGTGCGGCGGCTGATGGCCGCGACGCCTACGGGCGAGGGGCCGGCGGTGTGGGCGAACGGGCAGTTAAGCGCCGAGCGCATGACAAGGCGCACCGTCGTGTCGGCCAACAACACGGCAAAACAGAGGCAGTTGGAAAAGGTCAACGCGCAGGGCGGGGTGAAAGTGCAGAAGCAGTGGGTCGCCAGTATCGGCTCCAAGACGACGGCGACATGCCTGCATCTCCACGGGCAGATCCGCGACGTGGATCAGCCGTTCGACGTGACGCACGAACCGCGTTTTGCCCGGCAGGTGATGGCAGCCCCAGCTCACTGGAACTGCCGGTCTAGCGTTGTCATGTGGCATGAGAGCTTTGAGACGGGCGCTCTACCAACTAGCAAGTTGCGCGAAGATGCCAAGTCTGAGATTGCACGGCGAGAGAAAGAGAAAGAGTGACGAATGGAAAAACGTTGGCGCCGCGATGTATATGTCGGGTTCCTATGCACGCAACCGCAAAAAGCGAAGCTGAGCGCCCTGGCCCAACTCCAGGGGCAGCCGATGAGCCGCACACTGACACAGCTGATCGAAGAGGCAGCCGCCCGCGCCGGCATAATCGCCAACAATGACGTCAAAGCCGAGACCACGCGGCGCGAGAAACAGACGGCAGTTCGGCAACAAGAATAAGGGCTGCGTGAGCGAAGAACGGGCCGCCTATCAAACTGCTATACCGCGACGCGCAGGTGCTATACTGGAGAAGAGGCGGCCCTTGCACACGCGCAACCTGGAGGACTTGGAGCGCGACCTGGCGCAACTCGAACGCATGTTGACGCCGCTGTTGAATCAGGTGCGACAGATGCTAGGCAAAGAGCCGGTCAAAATGGGGGAACACGAAACGCCATGATGAATCGACAAACGGACACTAGTTATAGCTATAGCCTATTCGCTGGCGAGCCTATCAAACCGGGGGATTACGTGTATATCGGGGACGATGGGCGCGCCTACGCAGGTTGTCGTATGCCCGTTATCGTGGCGTTGTATGGTGGCGGAAAAGATGACGTGATTGGGGTTATAGTGCCTGGAGTTCTAGCGCGGGGACTGCAACCGGTTGTTGAGCTAAAGGAGTAATACCAAGATTCGCGAAGGGGCGGCGGAAAGTAGCCGAGCGAGTTGTCTGGGATGAGCTGGGGGAATCCAGGCAGTAAGTAAGCCCAGCCGGTTTGACCGCCCCGCTAAATAGGGATGGCGTGTCGTGAGGTTTGGCGACTATATCACTGACTGAAAGCGTGCGGCGGGTTCGTTGTCAGTGGCGACCCGCCAAGTTGAAACATCATATCGCAGCCCCACTTGGCGTAAGCCAACCGCGGCGACCTCGGAGCAATCCGATGGTCGCCTCATTGTTTTCTACAGGTAATTTACCAGAGTCCCCGTGCCGTTGCACGTTAAAAACGCAGGGACAGAAAGAGCAACATAGACATGGATCCGACCCAAGTACCACCCGTTGAAGACAAGACAGAGGGACAGGCTCCGGCAACCACGCCAGCGGTGGCGGACAAAACCGAGATTCCCGCCGAGCACATGATCCCCAAGTCGCGCTTTGACGAAGTCAACGAGAAGTTGCGCAAGCTCGAAGCGGATGCGGCCAAGAAAGCTAAGGCCGACAGCGAAGCGGATGAGCGTCGCCTTGCCGAAGCCGCGGAATGGCAGAAATTGGCCGACCAACGCAAGGCAAAGGTGGAAGAACTGACGCCCAAAGTGGAATTGGCTGACAAGCTGTCTGCGATGGTCTTGGAACAATACGAAGCTGAAATCAAAGAGTGGCCAGAGCAAGTTAAGGCGATGGCCCCGGCTGATGACGCCGATGTATTAACCAAGCTGGACTGGATGAAGCGAGCCAAGCCGCTAGCGCAGGAACTACTCGGTGACAAGACGCCAACGCCCGGCAACGGGCGCGGGCCGAAGCCGGTAGGGCCGCCTAAGCAGGCCCCGCGTCCCGACCCGACGCGCGCACAACGAACATTGTAGGAGGCAACAATGGCAGGTGAGTTGACGTTGACGGCGGCAAAGATCGCCGCCATCTATCCCGACAAGTGCGAGATTGTGGATATTATCGCCGCCGCAGCCGTGACCGCGGGGCAGGCGATCTATTTCGACACCACAGGCAAGGGCAACGTGGCTGATGCCAACGGGAGTGGGACGCTTCAGTTCCGCGGCCTCGCGCTGCGGGCCGCGGGCATCGGGCAGGTGTTCCCGCTGCTCAAGCGGGGCCACTGCGAGGGGTTCGCGGTATCGGCGGTGAACTGCGACAGCGCGCTCTATCTAAGTGATACAGCAGGCTCGATTGCCACCAGCGCCGGCTCGACCAGCATCAACGTCGGTCGCGTGGTGGCGATGCCAGAAGGTACGCGCGTGGTCTATATCGAAGCCGACTGGCTTCGCACGTGGGCATAAGGAGAACTAGACCATGAGCGGAATTTTCGGCATTTTGGGCGTAAACGACACCGACTATGTGTATCTCAACAGCCTGGGGCAGGCGGTCGTGTATGACGCGGCCAATCAGGCGTTGGCAGACCATAGGGCGGACTTGGCGGCGCAGATGGCTGTCTTTGTCGAGGAAGAGACGGAGAATTTCAAGGAGCGCTACAAGTTGCCCGGCGGCGGGAAGTTGCAGCGCATGAGCGGCCAATCCCAGGCCGGAACTGTCAAGGCGTATGGCTCGTGGGATGTGGCCTACCCGTTGGAGGACTTCGGCGCGCAGGTGGCGAGTGATCGCATCGACTTCGCCTACGCCTCGGTGCAGGATCTCAACCGGCATCTGGACACGGTAATGTTGCAGGACATCAACACGATCCGCTTTGAGATTCTCAAAGCGTTGTTCAACAATGCGGCGGACACGTTCACCGACGCACGGCACGGCAGCCTGACGATTCAGCCGCTAGCCAATGGGGACACGGTAGTCTACTCGCCGGTGATGGGCAGCGAGACGGAGGCAACAGAAGACCATTACCTACAATCCGGGTATACGGCGGCCAACATCTCCGACACCAACGACCCGTATGTCACGATTGCGGCTGATTTGGAGCATCATTTCGGGATGCCGTCCGGCGGTGCGCCGATCATCACGTTCATCAACGGCGCGCAGCGGGCCAAGACCGAGGATCTGACCAGCTTCACGGCGTCCGGTGACCGCTACGTCACGCCGGGCACGCAGACGGCGGAGGTGATTCTGCCCGACTTGAGTGTGCCGGGCCGCACCATCGGGCGGCACAGTTCGGGCACGTGGGTGCAGGAATGGTCGTGGATTCCGGAGAACTATCTGCTGGCAATCTGGCTCGGTGCGCCCAAGCCGCTGAAACGGCGTGTGCATCCGCTTTCGACGGGTCTCCCGCGCGGGCTGACGCTGGTCAGCGAGAGCAGCATCTATCCATTCACGCAGGCGCATTATGAGGACCATTTCGGCTTCGGGGTGGGCAACCGGCTCAACGGCGTCGTGATGGAGTTGGGCACGGATGGCAGTTACGGCGTGCCCGCGGCCTACGCGTAAGCAACAGTAGCATGACACAAGGGGGCGGGACAGCTCGCCCCCTCTGTGAAGGGAGCTAGGCAATGAATGCAAGACGAATGCGCGCGGTGGGCTTGATGGTCACCGTGGCGCTCGTAGCGATGTTGCTGATGGGGCAGGCGTCACAGCGGTTCGATTGGCTAATCGCCAAACAACTGACTGTCACCAACGCGACCGAGTTGGACGATGCGACGCTGACCGGCGATCTGACCTTGACCGTGGGCGATGCGACGCTGACGGCGGGCGACTTAACCGTAACGGCGGGCGATTTGGTCGTGACCGCAGGCGATGCCACGGTGGGCGGCGACCTCACCGTGACCGGCTCGATTGTGGCGGCGGCCTATCTGACGACGGGCGGCGACGTGGACATCGACGCCGACCTGACGGTAGACAATCTGACAGTGGTGACGGATGCCACGGTGGGCGGTGATATCGCGGTGACAGGCGACGCTACGGTGGGCGACGACGCCACGATTACCGGCGACCTGTTTGTCACCGCCACGACGACACTGGTCGGCGCGACGGACATGCAAGGCAATGTGAGTGACAGCGGCGGCGCGCTGACGGTGGCGGACAATGTACTCATCGACGGCGCGGCGGATGTGGTGCAGCTCACCGTGCAGGGCTATACGACCAATACGAATAACCTGCTTGTCGTTGAGAATAGCGCGGGGACTGACCAGTTCACGGTCAGCGCGACCGGTGATGCAACCGTCACCGATGACCTCATTGTGACTGACGACCTGACCTCCAATGACCTGACCGTGGCGGATTTCGTCAACATCACCGCGCAGGGCGTGATTACCCTCACCGACAATGCCGTCCTGACGGCGACCGGCAGCCTGCAACCGATATTGGCGGAGGCGGGCATCGGGATTGATGGCGGGACGAACATTGCGCATGTGACCGACTACCTGATTCTGGTCAACATCGGCGCACAGACCATCACGTTTACCGAGACGACCGGCCTCATCAGCGCGGGTAATGTCGCGCTGGGGGCGGGCGACGCCACAACGCTGGTGTGGGCCGATAGCGGGTGGATTGAGATAAGCCGGAGCAACAACTAACATGGCGACCGCACGCGCACTATCCATGCAGCGGGAGCGGGCGACAAACGACCTCCTTGCCGCGGCGTCCTTGTTGGCGGATTCGCTGGGCATCGCCGCGCCGGTCTTGCCGACGCACAAGGACACCATGGTAATGGAGATTCGTCGCCTAGAGACGTTGGCGGCATTCTTGGCGACCGCGGCAGAGGCGTTTAGCGACGCAAAGGCGGCAGACAAGCCTGTCGCGGGGGCGGTGGGCAGCATCACGACCGAGACAGTGGCCTACAGTCCGGCAGAGCTGAGCAAGACCGCGCCGGCAGGCAAGGGGCGCAAATGATTACGCGCGCCAATGTCGCCGCCTATCTTCACGCGGGCTTCTCGGCGTTTGCGACCGCGGCGGGACAGGCGGCGACGGACGACGGCGCCACAGGGTACGGGCCGGGCATCGACAACGCCCTGCGCGCCTTGGGCTACACCGAGAGCCAACTGTCTGCCGCCGAAGTGGACGAGAGCCAGCGCGCGGCCTACTTCGCGTTGGCCGACTATCACACGGCGCGGCGACTGTGGCGCGTGCTGGGCGCACGTGCCACCAGCGTCAGCCTCGGCCCGGCCAGCATCAACTATGCGGGCATGGTCAACGCCATCAAGCTCATTATGGACGATGCCGCGGCGGAAATGACGCTCCAGGGTTACGCGGTCGGCCCCGGATGGTCAAGTGGCACACTGACCCTGGACTGGATCGACGCGGAGCCAACGGCATGAGCGGCCTGCAACTTTTTGCTACGGCGACAGTGAGCACCAAGCGCAATCCTGCGCCGGTGGCGGGCCGCGTGACTGCGGCAGTGGCGTATCTGTCTGGCCTGGCGGCGACGCCGCTGTGGCCGCTGCGCCCGGAGACGGTACAGGCGCTGGGTATCGCATCGCCGCGTGAGATGAAGGAATGTTTCGTTGTTCCCGCCACCGGCACGGCTCTAGCGGACATCCGGGAGGGGGACATCCTGGTTCATGGTGGCGGAGAGTACATTGTGGACAGCGTAGCCGAGTGGACTGACACGCTCACCGGGCTAGTCAACTGTCTGCAAATTGTTGTCAGCGCGATTAAGGGGACGTAATGCCTAACAGTCTGTTTAGCGTCGAATTCGTCAACACGGCGGGCGTCAACGACCTCGAAGCCGCGCAGCGCGAAATGCGGCGCTTGTTGAATGAGGTTGACCCGCGCGGCGGGGCGCGCACGACGCTGCGCCTGGCACTGGGCATGTTGCATCGCCATTCGACCGGCATCGTGCATGTGCGCAGCGGAAGGCTGAAAAATTCAATTTTCTGGCGCGAGGAGACGTCGCCCAACGCGCTGGTGGGCATAGTGGCAACCAACGTCGGCTACAGCATTTTCGAGCATCGGCGCGGCGGGTCGCACGCGTTCTTCGCCCGCACCGTAGCGGAGGAGGGGCCGAACGTGAATAACCTATTCGGCGCACGCGTCGCCGGGCCGGGCGGGTCGCTATCGTGACCACGCTCACTAGCCGCAAGACGGCGCGCCAATACCTGGCGACCTTGCTAGACGCGGTGACGACCTTTGTCACGGTGTACGACCACCAGACGGCGGACATCAAGCGCGAGTCGCCGGTGGCGATGGTGTGGAGCGACGGCACCAAGACGTTCTGGCCGGGCTACGCCTACGAGCATCACTATTTTTGGGTCGCTATCTACTGGAAGCGTGACGACGCCGACGCCACGGAGGACTACATCGACGATTTGAGCAAGGAAACGCGCCAGAAGCTAATGGACAACCCGGAGGTATCCGGCAAGTGGCACGAACTGGCGTTTGACGAGGAGCCGGCGCAGATGGGCTATCTGGTCATCGATGGCGTGCTGTGGCGGTTTGAGCAGTTTCGCGTGATTGCGGTCAGCATTTGCGACAACACCTAACGAGATATACCAGGGCGGCGGCCCGCCCGTGGAGGAACCACGATGAGCACGAGTGCAAGATTTCTCAAATCCCAGGCGGGGATGCAGGCCACGTTCGAGACCGCGGTCACGCCGACGTTCACACTGCCGTTCGCCGGCGAGTACGAAGACGCGGGCGATTTCAACGAGGCAGAACTGGACGACGGGCGCTGGATACCGTCCAAGATCATCGACCGCGTGAGCAACTACGCCACGTTCCGTCTGCGCGGCGCGGCCTTCTTCGAGATGTTGCCGATCCTCAACAACGCCATGTTTGCGTACACCGCGCCGGTGGGGGCGGGCGCGCCGTTCGCCTATAATTACGAGCTAGACCTGACCGTGCCCGGCACGCCGCGCCCGTACACGTTTATGTTTGGCGGCGGCGAGGATCTGGGCGCGACCGGCCCCGCGGTACGTATCGCCGACTGCTACTGCCAATCCTACGTTCTGTCCGGCAACATGAATGACCGTAGCGTGAGTCTGGAAAGCAACTGGTTCGGGGCGGGTGTGGACGACAACAGCGGGGCGGGGTATGACTTCGCCGCGGTCGCCATGCCGTCGCCGCTGGGCATGTTGCGCTTCCCGTACTCTACGCTCGAATACGAGGACGCGACGACGACGGGCAGCGTGTTCACGACGATGACGGCCATGAACTGCCGGCTGATGGACTGGCGGCTGTCGGTCAACGGCGGGCTGCGTGCGCAGTGGAGCGCCGACGCCAACCAGCTGACCATGTGCGGCGTGTTTATCGACACGCCCAGCATCCAATTGGAGGCGACCATCCGCACCGACGCCACGACCTACGCCGCCGTGCGCGGCAAGGCAGAAAGCCAAACCTATCAGGAGTTGCAGTTTACCTTGACCGGCGCGTCGTCGCGGGCGGCCATCTTCCAGATGACGGGTCGCTGGCTACCCGTGACCAACGTTCACGCGCGCAGCAACGGCGAGGTGGTGATGACGGGCACCTTTGACAGCGGCGGCTATCCTAGTCAGACGACCACGCCCCATGCGTTTGGGTACCAGATCGCCACAGCCTGGAGCCATGCGTCGCCATGACCGAGCTAACCATCGCCGTCAAGTGCCCGCTGGCGGGCTTCGAGCAGGTGAGCGTCGTCTATGACATGCTGGCGACGGAGGCCGCCGCCGACCGTTTCTCGACGCGCTTGGGGCGCGACGGGACGCACACGCCCATCGTAGTGCGGGTGGATGGGTGGGACGCTGCGACCTACGGCGACGACCCGTGGAGCCGAGAGAAAGCGCCAATGGCGTTTCGGGCGTGGGCGGCGCGCATTGGGTACGGCCAGGCGGTGGGTCAATTCGTGACGGACCCAAACTCCTGGACGGGGTCATCGCCTTCCACGCCGCCTATCGCAACGGGCGCATCGTGACCCCGCCGGATACCTACATGGATTTGGTGATTGTGCCGCAGGTGGTGGGCGTGGATCCGCTGCGCTTTGTGACTGAGTATCCGCCGGCGCTCAAGGAGATGATCCGCATGTTGGTCGGGCAACATCTAATCGCGGGCTGGGGCGGCAAACCGGAGATCGCACGCCATGCCTGATTATCGCTTGGGCATTCGCACCGAGGTACGCGACGACGCCACACGTCCGCTGGGCAACATCAACCGGGCATTGGGTGACTTGGGCGACGCCGCGGAGACGGCGGGCGAACGCGGCGACGCCGCGCTGCGCGATCTGGAGCGCGCCGCCGACAGGGCGGGACGGTCCAACAGTCTGGACAACGTAAGCCGCGAGCTAGACCAGATTGGGCGCGACGCTGAGCAGATGGCGCGTGACGGCAAAGAGTCCTTCAACCAACTGGAGCGTGCCGGGGACGGCTTCGACCTCAAGGGCGCACGCGACGAGATTGACAAGACGGCGGGCGCTTTTGCCGAGTTCAAGGAAGGGCTGAGTTTGCCCACCCTCGGCGCTGGCTTCCTGGGCGGCATGGCGGGCGGCTTGGTGGCAGGCGGCATAGGGGCGATAGCCGGTTCATTTTCCGCCGCGACGGAGGACGCGGCGGACACCGAGACGGCGACCAAGCGCCTCGAAACGCAACTACACATCACGGAAGAAGCCGCGGCGCAGTATCGCGACACAGCGCGGGAGATGTATCTGGGCGTCTACGGTGATAGCCAGGCGGACAACATCCAGGCATTGGCGACGACCGAGATGATCATGCGGCGTTTGGGCGGCGAACGCACGCAGGACGAGTTGCAGCGTGTGGCGGAACAGGCGCTGGGTATTCAGGACGCGTTTGGCTCCGACATGGCTGACAACGTGCGCGCCGCCGTTTCTTTGATGGATAGCTTCGGCGTGACCAGCGACCAGGCGATGGGCTTCATCCTGACCGGCTTTCAGCGCGGCTTGGATAGTAGCGGCGATTTTCTGGACAGCATTGGCGAGTACAGCAACCAGTTTGCCGCGGGCGGCGCCGACTTGGGCGAGTTTTTTAGCGTGATGGAGACCGGCCTAGCAGGCGGCGTGTTGGGCACGGACAAGATCGCGGACGCCTTCAAGGAGTTCCAGATCATCATCTTATCAGGGTCAAAGGACTCTGCGCAGGCGCTAGACGTGCTCGAGGGCACTATTACCAGTAACTTTGTCAATAAAATCAGGGACGGCAGCACGACGATGATCGAAGGATTTGCCAAAGTCGTCGCAGGCTTGGCGACTATCGATGATCCTATTCTCCGCGCCAAGACCGCCGTCAAACTGTTCGGGACACAGGCGGAAGACACCACGACGGATGTTCTGTTGGGCGTGAACACGCAAAAAACAGGAATGGATGAACTCGAAGCGAGTGTCAATGATTTGGGCTTGCAGTACGATACCAGCACGGTGCAGGTGGAGACGGCCTTCCGCAAGTGGGAGTTGGCCATGGTGCCCTTTGCGACGAGTTGGAACACGCTATACGCAGGCGTTGTGTCGGGTGCGGCGGAGATGGTGACGGCCATCGGCGGGGCGGCGACGGGTATCATCGAATGGTACAACGGTCTGCCCGAACCGCTGCGCCTGTTTCTGTTTGGCGGGGCGGGTGCGTCGTTGGCGATTCCCGGCGGTGCGCCGTCGTTTTCCACCGTCGCGCCCGGTGGTGCGCCGCCACCACCGGCGTTTGGGCGTAGCACGTCGCCCGGCGCAGACAACCCGCTCAACATCCCGTTTGGGCAGTCTGCCTCACCCGCCGCGCCGAACCTCATCACGCGGCCTGTCAGCGGGGGCGTCAACCTGCCCGGCGTGCCGATTAACCCGCTCAACGTGCCCGCGGGCTGGATACCGCCACAGCCGACGCCGCTGCGGGACGCGTACAACTTAGTGGGGGCTGGGGATGTGCGCGACTGGAGGAGTTGGGAGGGGGCAGGCTATGAGCGAGCGGGGGGTGGTAGTCTCCAACCGGGGCAGAGCACGGCAGGCGGCACGCCATTATGGAGAGAACAGATACTCAAGCCGTTCACGCCTGTGCCGGTGCCGCCGTCGACCAGCGTCACCATCCACCAGACATTCAACGGCCCGGCCAATGCGGACGATGCGCGGCAGGGCGTGATTGACGCCGCGCGGCGGGCGGGACTGAGGTAGCCAATGCAACTCGAACGGTTTGGCACGCTCACATTACCCAACGCCAACGTCACGGACGAGCTGGGCAACACCGACGCCGCGACCGACTTCATCATCACACCCCTAGGCGGCTATGACTACCAGGACGATACCATTCCGGCGCAGGACTTGCCCGCGCACATCGTCAAGCGCGCCACCGTCTATGAGACGACGCCGGCGGCCTTGCAGACCGAACTGGACGCCCTGCGCGCCTTGCGTGGGCGGCGGCTCAAGTTGTGGGCGCGCATGTTTGACGACAGCGTGCGGTGGCTGTGGGCGCGACTGCGCGGCGTGGAGCACAATCGCACCAACCGCAATTTCCGCTGGCAGGATATCGCGCTGGCGTGGGACGTCGCGAACCAGCACTGGCGCGGCCATGACCACACGCAATGGACGCTGGATAGCGGAGAGGTCTTCGACGACGGCCTGTATCTGGACGATGACGGCTATGAGTTTACGCTGACCGCGGGCGGCTCCACCAACTGCGTCGTCACCAACGGCGGCAACCGGCGCGTAACGGACGCGGTGCTCACCATCACGGCGGGCAGCGCGGCGATTACCATCGTCACTGTGACCACAACCAATGACGTGACCTGGACGTACACCGGCAACGTGGCGATTGGCGCGGCGCTGGTCATCGACTGCGGGGCGCAGAGCGTCACCGACGGCGGCACGGCGGACTATGCCGGTTTTCAACTTAACACCTTGCACAGCCAGGAGGAGTGGCTGCCGTTGGAGCCGGGCGCGACGACACTGGTCGTCACGTTGGCGGGCGGCGGGACGGGTAGCACGCTGGTCGTCGAACTCATAGACGGGTGGGCGTAAACCATGCGCTTTTTCGTCGACATCCAGTATGTGACGGGCGTCAAGGTGGGTGCGGGCCCGCTGCAGAACGTCCTGCGCTGCAAGGTGCGCGACCGGCTGAGTCGGGCGGGCGATTTTGAGTTTGAGATCCCGGCTACCGACCCGCGGGCGGACTATGTAGAGGCACGGCGCACGGCGCTTATTTACGGCTTGATTGACGACGTGGTGACGTTTCTAGGCGGCGGGCCGATTGACGAAACGCGGGTTCGCATCCGTGACGATGGGCTGCCCATGCTGGTCGTCAAGGGCGGCGACCTGTTGCGCGAGTTGAACCGCGTCACGGTGGGCGACCTACCGCTGACGGGCACGGGCGACGATAACCTAGACGCCATCATGGATGTGGTTGTGACGGGTCTGAGTTGGACGCATACGGCGTTGGGCAGCGCGCCGGACTGGCAGGGCCATTTGGTGCATGAGTCGGTGCTCAACAGTCTTGTGGAGACGATGGACAAGATCGGCGGCCATTTCCGGCGCGAGACGAGCCTGGGCGAGATACGCAACGTGACCACGTTCTTCGCCGTGAGCGACAGTGGCATCCTCGCGACCACGCACGGCGACCCGGACGCCCTGCGCGATAATCCGCTGGCCTGTCTGATTACCGACATCGAGGTCGTGGAAGAATCTTACGACCTCAAGAACCGGCTGTATCTGTGGGGCGTGGGTGAGGGCGAAACCCGGCTGACGTTAGCGGCGGCGACGACCTGGCCGGATGGCAGCACGCCGATTGCCAACGCGTACAACGTGGGCGGCGATACCTATACCTGCGACCTCACGGACAACTACATCGAAAATGCAACCAGCATCACGGCTTACGACCCGGACGAAATGGCGGTACAGTTCCCGGACGTGGCGCCGTTGACCAACAGCGACGCCGACCTGGAAGCGGCGGCGAACTTCCTGGTCTTGGCGGGCGTGGAATGGCTGCGTAAGAACTCGCGTCCATATGCGAGTTACCGGCTGCGCGTGGTGGGCTTGCAGACGGTGTTGAAGGTGGGGCAGACGTTGCGGGTGGAAGCGCGGCGCTATCGGGACGGCGAGAAGGCCATCAACATCGCCACGCAGTTAACCATCCTGGAGGTGGAGACGGTCATTGACGCGCTGGGCGTGCGGACGGCGGAACTGTTGACGGCGACGGTGGCGCGCTGGCCGGCGGGTGACGGCGAGTACGTGGCGCGCGAGTTGGGCCGGGCGCAGGTGTTTAACGCACACCCGCAGATGGGGCCGAGCGTAGACACCATCTCCTACCGGGAGCATCTGGACGACGACAAAAACGCTACGCTGTATTTTTGGCTGGGCGAGGAGACGACCACGGTGGCGAGCGTGTTGGTGCGGATGCGTACCGACCCGCTGCGCAGTACGGTGGCGGGGGGCGCGAGTACGACCACGCCTGCCGGGGGCGAGAGTACGACGCCGGGCATGGGCACGACCAACCACGCCCACGCGTTGGAGGTCACGCAGTACAGCAGCGATGTAGGCTATCCACTCAACTATGACAGTACGGCGGGCTTGAGCATCAATAACGGCGGGTCAGGCGTCACGTCGGGCGGCACGACCACGCTGACCGATACGGGGCACACGCACACGACGCCAAACCACCAGCACACGTTCACACCGCTGTTCGAGTACGGCATCTTCGACGCCGCAAGCAACTATGCGGCGACTGCGTTGGAGTACAGCGTTAACGGCGGGGCGTGGGCGGCCATCGCCGCAGGGCAGGCCATCAGCGGGGCGTCGGGCTGGTACGGGTTGGACATCACCGCGGCGGTCATCAACGCCGACACCAAGCGCCCGGTGGCGAAAGTCAACTCGATTGCGTTTCGGGTGGCAACCGCGAGCAAGACGGGCAGCAGCGCGCAGATTACGGCGCAGATTGAGCGCCGCACGACGATACAGTCAATTTCCGTGTTCTAGGGGGACAGATGAGCACTTCTCACCATACGGCCATCACGACCGGGGCCGCGGCCAATGCCAGTACCATCAATGCGCCGCTGGGCCAACTGGACGCCGCGATTAACACGGTGGACGACCGCATTGACGCGCTGATCCTCAGTGACGGCACATCCGACGCCGAGGTGGTGGACGCGCGCGGCGGGTACGCCTTACTAGACAACCGGCTGGATGCGCTGCTCCCGCTAGACGCGGATTTGTCGGCGACGCTTGCGGCGGCCATTGCGCTGCCCGTCAACATCGGCGGCACGTTCACGACGAGCGAGGCCGCGGGCGGGGTGCGCACGCTGTTTGTGGAGCCGGCAAGCGCCGGTACGCACGACATTGCGACGCTGGCCGCCGTCTACGGCTATCCCAACTACGGCAACAGCGCGGGCACGCTCACGCACGGTCTCGGCGTGGTGGGCCGGCTGCTCAAGAGCGGCGTGGCCGCTGCCTCACTGATTAGCGGCTTCTATAGCGACTATACCATCACGGCCGCGGGTGCGATTGCGCAGGCGTGCGGGTTTTTCATGAATCCGCCGGCGGTCAGCGCAGGCACCATCGCGCAGGCGTTTATGATGGATCTTAACGAGCCGGCGGTCAGCGGAACGGGGGTGGTGGAGGACAACTACGGCATCCGGGTCGGCGAGACCACGGTGGGCACGCAGAGCAACTATGGCATCTATGTAGAGCCGAGTCTGGGCACGGGCATCTACAATGGCGGGTCGCTGGTGTCTACGGGCACGGCCACGATTGGCGACGACACGACCATCGCGGGCGACCTGGACGTGACCGATGGCAACATGACGCTGATTGGCACATCCACACTAGGCAGCGAGTTAATCGCCAACGGCGGCTTTGCCAGTGACGCCGCCAGTTGGACGCCTACCAATGCGACGTTGGCGAGTGTGGCCGGGGGGCAAGCGGGCAACTGCCTGGAGGTCACGGGGGACGGCGTTGGCACGGCGGTTGCGGTGCAGGCCATCACGACCGTGGCGGGGCGGCGCTACCATTTTCAGTATTACTACAAGTCGGGCACAGGGCAAGCGACCGTGCGCGTGGGGTCGTCGTCGGGTGGAACGCAGATCAGCTACACGGCGCTGGGGACGGTGGCCGTGTGGACGCTCGTCACGGTGGATTTTGACGCCGTGGGTGCGACGACCTATATCGGGCTGGGCATTGGCGGCAGCACGGCGGGGCACACGGACTATTTTGACACCGTGACGGTCAAGGAGATGCAGGGCGGCAGCCTGGCGATCAACGGCGTGATTACCAGTTACAGCGGGACGGCTGGCATAACCGTAGATGTTGTGGGGAATGTGGGGGTCAAGACCACGACGCCGGGCGTCGATGTTGTCGGCACCTTTGACTATCCCTCGACGGTTTCACTGATTGAGGTTTCTGGCAATACCATCGGGCGCGTGGTCGCCAAGGGCACTGATAGCGCCGGTTTCGACCTAATCGACGCCGGGGCCGGGGAGAATGTCAAATGGATGCAACTGGCCACAGATGGCGGGGTGACGAAATTTCGGTCGCTGACAGATGCGGCTGCCAGTGCAGCCGACAACATCATCGTCATGGATCATGCAACGGGCCGGGTGGGCATCCTGACGGCGGCTCCTGGCTACCCGCTGGAGGTGACGGGCAACGCCTATTTCAGCGCCGATGTGTCGGCGCTCACGTTCACCGACCGCACGCCGGGCTTCGAGGGCGATGCGCTGATGGAACTGGCAGGCGTCAAGGCGAAGGACGGCAAGATCGACCATACCACGCTACCGGCGTTTGCACGGTCTGCGGACGGCGAAGGACGCGACCTGGGGGCGATGATCTCGATACTCACCGTGGCGGTGCAGCAGTTGGTGGGACGGATGGACAAAATGGAGGCGACGAAATAACGTGGGCACGGACGCACGCGAGGAACTACGTGAGCATATTGAGACCGCCGAGCAAGAGCGCGCGGCGTACATTACGGCGGTCAACCTGCGAGCGGCTCAACTGCACGGGCAGATCGAGGGTCTGAAGGCGGCATTGGCGCTGCTGACGAACGGGGCTGGGGCGGAAGTGGATGCGCTGAAGGGCAAAGCAACGCCGCCGGTGTGACGCTAGGGCGTCTGTGCCAAAAGGTGCCGGCGGCGTGTGTGGGCTAGGGCTAGGCGCTACTCGGCGGGCGTGGTGCGGCGGCAGAGACGGAGAGTTGGCGGGAGCTCGACAACTGCGCTGCGCCGTACCATATCCCCATCCTCTCCGGTGACAAACAAAAAGTATCCGATTTCTTCGTCACTCGTCTTGATTGACCCGTCATCGCACTCGACATATTCATGGGGGCCGAGTGGCAGCCACTGTTGCGCCAACTGTGCGCGCAGGTGGGCGGCGTCGAACGCGCGGCTGAGGCACTCCTCCTCTAGCTCGGCCACGCGGTCTTGGGCGGCGTCGCGTTCGGCGGTGAGCGCGGCGACCTCAGCTTCGAGATCGGTGATACGGCGCGACTTGTCTTTCCAGGACGTGTTGGTGTCCATCGTGGTTCCTCCAGTTGTGTGGCCGCGTGTGACATGCGCGGCCCGTGTGGGTGGCTAGGCGGGCAGTAGGGACGGCGTGCCGACGGCTTCGGCGGCACGGTAAATCACAATCATAGCATCGGCCACGGGCTGCGAGTATTCCGGGTTGGGAATCTTCTCGCCGTCAGCGTCTTTGACGTGCGTCGCCACGCGGTCAAGCAGCTTATTCGCCAGGGCCGCGCTACACGGATTCGTGCGACTGATTTCCGTCTGGCACAGCACAGCCAACACGCGCTTGTGCCCATCCTTCGCACCGGTAGCCTGTTTGACTACACTATCGAGCAGGCCGACCACATAGCCGTATTGCTCATTGCTGGCGGGGCCGCCGGTGCGGTGCAACTCCAGGCATGTATCGCACAGCTTGCGGACGCCGTTAATGGTGCTGTTGCGGGCGGCGGTGTACCAGACGGTTGGTGCGTCCGTCTCCCACAAGTCTATGTCTTCCTGTGGCGTGACGCCTTTGGCGTCTGTGCCAAAAGGGGCGGCTGCACGGGGCGCGGCGGCGCGGGGAGTGTTGCGGGCCGCGGGCTGTTGTTGTGCCTTCTGTGGGGCTTCTGCGGCCTCGTGTTCGCCGTCCTCATTGCCCACGCCGACGTTTAGCAGCTTCATCATAAAGTATTTGTGGCCCGACGTGATAGCCTTGTAAAGCGCTTTGTCCGGCACGGCGTAATCGCTGCCGCGCCCGCGCCAGGGGAACTCCAGCGTAGTTTCGCCGTCGGTCAAGGTCATGGCGAACGTAATGGCGGCATCGTAGCGGATGCCCGTCCCGCGGTTGGTCGTGACCTCGATGGCTTGCGTATCCTCAGCCGTGATGGACGGGATGAGGATAACGCCGGCGTGGGCCAGGGCGTCGCCGCAGCGTTCGAGAATCTTGTCGGCGGAGATGTAGTCATAGCCCTGTTGGGCATTTCGCTTGTCGGTGGCGAGTGCGCCGACAGCGACGGATGCGGCGGCCAGACGACTGGCGAGTGTGCTGGTGGTGGTCATCGTGCTTATCTCCTATGTAGTGGGCCGCTTGCGACGGCCCGGCGGGTGCGGGTGTGGCTAGCGGCCTAAGCCGGTCACAAACTCGTAGTGGTCGGCGGCAATATCGTCGTTCAGCAGGTCATCCTCGGCGCGGCAGGCGGCCGCATACCCGCGGCGAGCATCGGGGTCGAGTGCGTCCCGGTTGACGGTCACGCCGGTGAACACCTCGGCGGCGTGGGCGTCGAAGCCGCGCCAGTAGCGGGCGGCGGTTGCGTTGGCGGCGGCGCGCTGGGCCGCCAGGTTGACGGCGGTATGGTCAATCGAGTTGCTGTACTCGGCGGTGATGGTCATGGTACAATGCTCCTTGTTCTGAACCTGATAGGGTGCGGGACGATTGGCCCCGGCGCTGTTACTAGCAACGCCGGGGCTACTTTTGTTACTTGCGGCAGGCGGCGACCCACTCCGCAATTTCCTCATCCGGCGCCGTGGCAATCCAGGCGTCGTGTTCGGCCTGGTTGTCCCACTCACCGGTCACAAAATCCTCGACGATGTCGGCGGTGCAGCCGTCGCCGGCCAGTTCTGCAATTCGTTCGTAGCGGGTCTGCTCTAGTTGGGTGGTCATCTGTCTGTCTCCTCGTTGCGGGTCGCTCGCTGCGGCCCTGTCTGACTACAGTATACTCGCATTTTCGAGTATGTCAAGTGAAATACTGAGCAATTTTGCAGTTGGCGCAAAATGTTAAGGTTGGAATTTTGCGCGAAGGCTTGCATTGTCGTAAAATATCGAGTATGATGTAGGAAGAAAAGGGGGTGATGTTATGCAGCTAACTGTGGATCGTGAACGGCTGGCGTACTGGATGAAGCGAGCGGGCTACCACAACTATCGCGATATGGCCTACGGCGCGAAGGCGCGGGGGTTGACGTTAAGCGAGGGGACTATCTACAAGATGGTCGAGGAACCTACGTGGTCAGCTACTCGCCTACAAGCACTATGTGATCTGTTGGGCTGCACACCCGCCGACCTGATCCCCGGCTGGTATGGTGGAAGTGTGCCAGGGAACGGAGATGTGCGGCACACACACGCCGCGCCCCAGCCGACCGAAGAACCTCAAATCGCCTAGTAGTAAGTTATCGGCTGGGGCGCGCTAAAGAAGGAGCGCCCCAGCCGTAGCCAGAACGCTCTTTCACTCTATCGCATCTTTTGCCGCTTAGCCTGGCAGCGACCGGCTCAAGATGCTCACCAAACACCGGCCCTTGCGGGTGCGGCGCGGGTTACTGTGTTATGCCATACACCCCAGTCTCACAACTCAACGACCTATACCCGACCGACTGCCCACACCTGCGGGCCGTCCGCGCCGAGTATGCGACCTGGAACTGGTACACCGAAAATGGCTACATCCGGTACAGTCGGGGCAGTCACGAGCGCACCGACTATGAACACCAGATGGTAGCGGCCAGCGCCTATGGCGAGATTCCCCAGGGCTACCACGTTCACCACGTAGACGGTGACATCACGCACAATGATTGGTCGAATCTACGCGTAATGACCTCCGCCGAACATGCTACCCTGCACAGTTTTACTCTGTACCTCGTCTGTATTTGCCCCACTTGTGGCAAGCGCTTTGAGTTGTCGATGGGTCGAGCAAAGCCGCAAATTGAGCGTTTCTGTTGCTCCGTTGAATGTAGGGGCATTGCCGACCGCAAGGTGAAGCGACCCGACTCTGAACGACTCTTTCAGCTTATGCGCGACGTTGGCAACTGGTGCGCCCTGGGGCGCATGTTTGGCGTCAGCGATAACGCCGTCCGTATGTGGGCCCGACGTTACCAACTTGACCTTTCTGTCTGCGATGGCAGACGACGTGAGTAGCCCCAGTCGGATTTGAACCGGCGTCGCATCTGTGAGAGAGATGCATCCTAGACCACTAGACGATGGGGCCATGCACCTTGACAAATCACATACGCAATGAGCATTGGGCGGCGGTGTATGCGCCTTGAGAGGGCAGAGACACGGCGTTGACGTAAGCGCTACTCTGTGAAGAAACTCAGCGGCGACTTGAGCGAGTCTCGAATGTCCTCGGCATCTAGCAGGCTATACTGCGAGGTCATTCGGTAGGTTTTATGCCCCATCTGTCGCCGTAGAAGATCCCCGTACCCCTCACCCCTAAACCGCCTAGCGATGTGCGTCGCAAACGCACGGCGCAGGTCGTGACAGCCCCGTATCTGGTCGGTCAGACCGGCCGCGGCGACGCACCGCTTGACCGTCCGGTAGATGGTCTGGTTGGTCACCGCGTGGCCGGTCGCACCGCAGAACAGCGGGCCACTCTCCAACCCCGTCAGGTCGAGATACGCGACCAGATAGCCGCCGGTTTCGGCGTCGAAGGCGACCGCACGTTGACCGCTGCGATTGGCCTTTGTGCGTTTGCCGGTGACGGTCATAACGCCTGAGTGGTCGGCGTAGATGTGGATGTTTTCTATCTGAATCGAGGCGCACTCACTACGACGGATTCCAGTACCGATGAGTACGGCCAAAATCGTCCGACTGCGCGCCGGGTAGGGGAGCTGGTCAGCCGCCAGCATGAGCCGCTGTAGTGCCTCCATCGGGGCCGCTTGACGGGCGGGCGGTGTGCCGTCCGGCTGCGGAACCCAAGCGGCGTAATCGCGTGCCTCAGTAAAGCCGCGGCGGGACGCCCAATGGAACATCTGGCGCAAGCGCCGCAGAACATCATTGCGGGTGTGATAGGACAGCGGGACGCCGTAGCGAGACTGAACCGTCTCCAGATAGACGGCGAAGGCCTCCAGGTCGAGGGGCCGCAGTAACCAACCTTGACCGGGGCCGCGGGCAGACCACCAGTCGCTAAAGTATTTCACCTTGTAGGCATAGCCGGTCGCCGTGCTTTGACTGGCGACGCCGCCGGCCAACCAGAGCGTGATGAGGTCATTGAGATGGGCGGCGTCCAACACCATTTCCGGCGGCGACAGGTTGATGGTGGCTAGGTGTTGCATGTGGGGGCGCTCCTTTGACAACACGCCCTGCGGTAGGGCGACAGATGTGACGACGTTGTGCCCCGGCGAACGTGACGGGTCATTCGATGTAAATCCAGGCGGCATTTTGACGTAGGTCAATTGTCCCGAATTCAAGAGGCGATGTCTATGAAAATGACCCAAAGGTGTCTCGAATATGGCACGAGAGCGCAGAATCGTCGGCGGGTATATGTGGCGTGACACAATCGAGCGTTGTCTGCGTCTGGAAACCGACGAAGTGGCGACGCTCAGACATCTCATTGCCACGGCTGACAGCAAGGATGAACTGCGGCGCTATAGCGCGATGCTGGCGAGCCGCATTGAAATTGTCACCATGCTCAACGAGCTCCTACGTTACAGCGAAAAGGACAAAGACAAGTGATTCCTGACATTTCCCGCTACTTTGAATTTGTGGGCGCGCTATCCATCGTCACCGGTGCGATGAGTTGGTGGCGGCGCGAAACCGTCGAGAACGATTCGATGGTTGTTGAGGCGACTGACCTCGTGTTGGAGACGCTCTCGGACGCCGACACCGTAGAGCGTGTGGACTGCATCCACCACAAGAACATGCGCGATGCGGTCACGGTCGAAGAAGCGCAGGCTATGCACGAAGAGGCCGAGTTGCGGCGCTTCGGTTGGTCGAGGAACTGACATGAACCACTCCACAGGCTGTACCTGGCTACTCGCCGTCGTGTTTCTGATTCTCGTGTTTGCGGTGTTCGCCGCCTTGCCGCTGGCGGGGATGGCGACGCGATGAACCTGTCCCTTGAGGAAATGGAAACGAAGTATTGCACGGCCTGTCACAGGTTTCTGCCGCTGACTTCCTTCGGGCGCAAGCACGATACATATGACGGCCTCATGTCGAGATGCAAGGAATGTAATCGAGCGCGCCAAAAGGAGATTTACCAAGAACGGAGAACGGCAATCTTGGCACAAAAGCGGGTCTATTACGAGCAAGCCAGGTACCGCATAAATGCTTATCGCCAAACTCCGGAAGCGCAAGTTTCCCATCGGGAACATGCCAAGAAATATCGACAACAGCGACCGGAGGTGATGCGGGCGCACAATCTGGTTAACCGTGCCGTTCGTCGGGGAGAGATGGCCCCGCCTACACAGTTACCATGTGCTGAATGCGGGAACCTTGCGGCTGAGTACCATCATCCGGATTATTCAAAACCCCATGATGTGATTGCCCTATGTAAAGATTGCCATACGGGGGTACACCATGCCGTCTCTCACACTTGAAGAACAGGAAGTGATTTTCACAATGTCAGCAGACAAGCCGGACACCTGGTTTGTCTACTCGGATTATCCGAAATGGCAGCGCAAACTGGAGCGCGTCGGGGCGACGGTGGTGCGGACTGAGTATGGCGGCGGCAAGCACTACACGCTGCCCGCCAATCAGTTGAGCCTACGCAACCCATCTAAGCCACGAAAACCGATGACGGAAGCGCAGAAGGCCCAACTAGCCGCACGATTGGCCGCAGCCCGTGCAAACACATAGAACTCTGTATGAGTTATCCCAAACTGGGCATCCTACCGTAGCGACCCGAACCGCGGTCGTGGAGTACATCAACGGGGGCTATCGGGTCAGCTGCTACAGGGACGGTGCGCTCGACCATAGGATCTGGTTTAACTCGAGGATTGCCGCCGACGCCTATGCGGACGCGTGGAGGGACTGACATGGACAGGCAGGGATTGGATTGGTCTGTGGCGGAAGAACATCTCGGCAGACATGCCATCGAGTACCTCGCGTTGCTGGGTCGGCCCGGCATCAATGTGATGTACGTCCTGACGCATCAACTCGCGCCGATTTGCAGACGCTTCAGTGACGGCGAACGCACCGTCGAACTGTACGACGAGATTATGGAGATTTCGCTGTGAATACACAACGACTGACCGAAGCGGAACGCCGCCTGATGGACGAAGCGCAGGCGGACATGGACGGCGGGATGCGCCTGGCCGCCTACTGCGTGCTGTGCGCCGCGATGGTGGTGGCCGGCGTGCTGGTGGTCGCGGCGGCGGCGTTGTTGCGGTAGACGTGGCGTTGCGCCGTGCGTGTCATAGCCGTAGTTGCTGTCAGGGCGCGGCGGCCGCGGGGCCAGACGGCGGCGCGGCCCACCATTACACAGTCGCGCGTCAGGCGGGGGGGAGTGGTCACGCCCCTTCTTGGTGCAATCCCAAGCGGCTGTCCATTATCGGAAGGGGAGTGGCAATTCGTGTCCGATGATAGCCCTCAGTGCTGGGGCTTAGGAGCTAGGTAGCAGCGCATGTGCCTGTGGCCATGCGCGAAGCGCCGAACGCGAACACAGAGGGGCCACCACGCCGGGACGCGGCAAGCCCGGCAACTATCACCACCCTAGCGGGGCTGCATCCTACGCCTACGGCGAGCGACCACCCGCACCAGATGTCAGGAGGATACGCCTATGCGCCGCCCACCGTGGATTAGCTGGGATGTGAGCCGGATGGCGTCCGTTCCACGGAACACGATAAAGGCGGCTGACAATCGAAATTACACAAACGTATGGGACGGTAGCTCAGTGGTAGAGCAAAACGCATAGGCGCCCTCACGTACTGTGAGATGCGACAGTCGCAGGTTCAATTCCTGCCCGTCCCACTAGCCCGGCCCCGGTACAACCGTCAACCTACTACACAAATTGCGACGAGCGTTTGAGGCGGTAGCGACGGTGCGTTGTTTGTGGCGACGTGCAAAGTGCCGGGGCCTGGCGAACACGACACATTGGCCGTTCCACCGCAGCCGGCGGCGTTGCATAGCGTCGTCACTCCAAATGGTGGGCTGCGCTCGGTAAAACCGGCTGTGAAAGCGCAGTGACGCGGCAGAGTTGGGCCGGGCCGCGGGCAGGGGGACACCGCGGTCTGGCCCGGAGGGAACCGTATGGCGAAACGTAGATGGTCTGCCGAGAGTCCCAATCGAGACGGGTTTTATTGGCTATGGCTGGATGGCAACGTCGTCCCCGAACTCATTTGCGTGACGATGCTGGGGGACGGTCGCCGGCGCGTGACGCTGGCGCAACGGAACGCGGTGCTACTCATTGACGAACCGGCGCGTAACACTCTGTACTGCGGTCCGCTGAGCGTACCGCGCAAGCCTGGGGGCGGGGGGACACATTGACACAACTCACTGACCACCAACTCGCGGCCCTGCGGCGCATACGCACAGCGTCCGGCGTGTGGCGGCATTGGGTGCAGTCGAACGGCCTGGGCATTAGCGGCTGGACGTGGGGCAGCCTGTACGCCATGGCCATGGTGGAACGGCGCGAGCTCGGCGGGGGCCGCCAACACGCGGGCCGCCTGAGCCGCTACGCCTACCGGCTGACCGACGCGGGGCATGAGCAGGTGGCCCTGTTCGCCGCACGCGACGCGGGGGTTGCCAGTTTACAGGACGGCTTTGACAGTTAGAGGATTGGCTTGCCATGTGGTATACTACACCTGCACCAATTAAAAAAAGTGACCACCGCGACGCTGGTAACGCCCGGTGGTCTGGCCCAGGAAAGGAGTGCTTCCCTGTGCAAGACAACGATACCACAACCCGCGCTTCCCGTCCCAAAACGTTCAACCGCAAATTGTCCCTAGCCATCGACCTGTGTCACTGGCAAATTGACGCGCTATCGTCTAGCCGTGGCCCGTGGGCGCTGCTGTTTCGCGCCTGGCTTTACCTGCGGCTGCGGTGGCTGGAAGGACAAATCCCCCGTGCTTAAAATCGCCGTGAACCGCCAACGCTTCGTGGAAAAGCCCGGTCGTGAAATTGAGTGGGAATCGTTCAACTCCAGCTTTGTCAACATGGAACTGGACGTGATCCGGCTGTGCAATGCCATCTACCTGGGCCATGCATACTGCCCGTGGATGGACGGCAAGCGGAAGGGAGAGAACTTCCTGCTGGCGCAGCACATCGCAATTGACATGGACTGCGGCGACGAGCGCGCTACTCTGGACTCGCTGATTCAACACCCGCTTGTGGTGGCCTACGGCGGCATTGTCCACGAGACGCCCAGCCACAAGCCCGACGCACCACGGGCTCGCGTCATCTTCATTCTTGACGAACCGATCACTAACGCTGACGGTTACAAGGCCGCCATCCAAGTCGTGTCCGACCTCTTTGACGGTAGCGATCCGGCGTGCGTAGACGCGGCCCACTTTTTCTACGGCAATGGCAGGCTCTACATGCTGACCAGGCCAGAGGCCATTTGGTTCAACCCCGACGCCTGTCTACCGCTATCCGAGTTGCGCCGCTATGCCAAGATGCGGAATGAGCAGCGCCGTGCGCAAGCGGCTTTGCCTACGCCGTGGCGGGTGGCTCCACCCAGCAACACCTTTGACCCTGACCATGTGACGGACACCATCATCGGCAAGGCGGCGGCGGGGGAACGCAACCGGCTAGGCTTCTGGCTGGCCTGCAAACTGGCGGAGGAAGGACTCGCCCGCCACGTCACCGAACAATACATGCGCCGCTACCAGGTCGCCGTCATGCACCTGGGCAAAGACGCCTACACCGTGGGCGAGGCAATGGCGAGTATAGCCAGCGCCTACAGGACGGTGGCGGCGTGAGCATCAAGACGCTTAGTTATATTTGGCAGACCGCAACCGTGGGCGGCTCCAAGCTCCTGGTTTTGTTGGCAATGGCAGACTTTGCCGATGACAACGGGGGCAGCATTTTTCCATCTATGGCTACGCTGGCGGCAAAGGCGCGTTTGTCTGTTGACCAGACGCGGCGGGTTGTTCACGAATTGATCGAGGATGGCGTGATTGAACTCGTCTCACAGGGGGGCTGGCAGGGCGCACGGAACCGGTCAAATGAATATCGGATCGTGCTGGGGGGTACTTGCAATCTGCAAGTACCTGGCGCGGACGCAAGGGGGGGTACTAGCACGGATGCAAGTACAGTCCCCGCGCCGATGCAAGATGATCCGCCATCTGATCCGCCAGTGAAAGAGAGAGTGAGAGCGCGCACGCAGGCGGAAGCGGCAGACCAGAAGGCAGCGCGTATCCTACGGCGGGACTATTCGGGAGTGGAGCCGCGGCTTTTGACCACCCTCACCAATCACGTCAAGCGTATCAGCGGGTACGTCTACTTGGTGGATCACCCTGGCGATGAAGGGTTGGAGGATCAGCTTCGGGATGACGCCTATCGTCTCTACAACCTGGGCTTCAACAGCGATGAAATGATGCACGACTTGGAGCAGGCTTGGAAAAGCTACAGCGCCAACTTTGCCAACAAGATGCCGGGCAAGGATCAACTCTACAAAATCGGCGTCATGGTGGCGAGTGGCACATTCAATCAGTCCAACAACGGAACCGGCGCGGGCTTGACCCTAGTCCCCTGGGAGGACGCACAGCATGGTAGCTAACGAAGCACTAGACATAGACCTATTCTTCCGAGAGAACTTGCAGCCGTCTCACTTTGCGGCGGCGCGCGCCCGCACCCGCTTGGCGGCCATGCGCCAGGGCAAGGTGGGCTTTCGCCTGAACTTGCCTTCGCTCGATGATCTGGTGCGCTTGGAGCCTGGGCAATTGCTGACCGTCGCCGGGCGCAGCGGCGTGGGCAAGACGGCCTTCGGGATGCAGTTGGTGTACACCGTTTTGCAGCAGATGGACGCCCGCAACGACCCCGGCGTCGTGTGCATTTTCAGCGCCGAGATGGACGGCGAATCGCTGATGCTGCGCGAGGCGTGCGCCGTGGAGAGGATCAGCTTCTGGCGGGTGCAGACCAACGATTGTTTTGCCGAGGAGTACGAACGCCTAGACCGGCGCTTGGAGCAGATGGGCGACAAGCGCGTGTTTGTGGATGAGAGTTCCGGCCCGACGTTGGAGCATATGACGGCGCAACTCAAAGCCCTGGCCGATGACGGCGTGAAAATCAGTCTGGTGTTGTTTGACTACACCGAACTGGCGGGCGAGTTTGACCGCGACGAATCCAAGCGAGTGAACAAAATCAGCCGCGGCCTGGCAACGCTCGCCAAGAAATTCGCCTGTCCGGTCGTGACGCTGAGCCAACTCAACCGGGACATCGAAAGCCGGGGTGAGAAAGTACCCTCCATGCGCGACTTGATGCATGGCGGCGAACGAGACGCGGCCTGCATCGTGATCCTGGTCAGGCCGTGGAGCTATGACAAGACACAGCCGCGGGAACTAATCAACGCGCATGTGGTCAAGAACCGTTTCGGCCCGCAAGGGGACGGCGTGCTGGGCTTTGATGAAACGTCGCTGCGCTTCTACAGCGCCGTATTGGAGCGCAAGTCTATGAATGGCCGGGTGACGGTATGACCGCGTCGGCGCGCGTGGCCATGGCGCAGCCGCACATGCAGGTAGCGCGCAGGGAGCGCGAGAAAGAGGGGGTGACGGCGTGACGACGACATTGAAGCCATGCCCGTTCTGCGGGGGCGAGGTAGAGCTGGAACGCGACAATTGGGATGATGCGGACGGATGGACAGAGCCGCCGGTTATCTGGTGTCCCAACTGCCTCTTGGCGATTGGGATTCCTGACCACATGCACACCGAACAAGAATTTCTCGACTGGTGGAATACGAGAGCAGAGAAGGTGGCAGCGTGACCAACATCGTCAACGACCTACACAGCGGCAAGCAGTACAGAATCGACCCCGCGCGACCTACCCGTATCCAAGTCAAGCCAGGCTCGCGCCAACGTTGGCGCACCCATTCCACATGGCACGACGCCGACGGCTACACGGGTGCGGAGTGGGCGCGGCGGATGCTGCTCTCGCTGGGCCAGCGCGACGCGCCGGACGTGCCGGACTACGACGTGACGAACTGGGTGGACGAGGACGGCGTGCAACACTGGTCGGAGGACGGGCAGCCATGACGCAAACTCACATGATAGGTATCGACGCACCCGACGAAATCCCTACCTGTCCGCGTTGTGGGCAACAACTCGAATGGGAGGAATGCGGCCAATGCGATGACGGTTGGTTTGACGCCTACGAGGACGACCCGATGTGGTATGCACCCGGCGATGTATTGCGCTGTGACCAATGTTTGGGCCACGGCGGGTGGTGGGTCTGCACAAATCTGGATTGTACGCACGGCGTTGTGTCATTACAGGGGGAAGACGAACCATGATGGTAACGATTCGCATGAACGCCAATGACATCCTGACGCTAGTTGGCATTACCGGAGTTGCCGCGGCCCTGATGCACTGGTGGCGCTGGCCTGCCGTCGCCGTGTGGCTGGGCTTGTGGTGTATCGCCTGGGCTGGGTCGAAAAGCCTACGGGTGACAGCACGGGGGGACAGCGACCATGCGTAACCGACAGTGGAGGGGAGCGGCCCGCGCCGCCATCGCCCGCGCGCTGGACGGCGTAACGGCCACGGACGAAACGGAGATACGCCGCATCCTGTTTGCCGCCTACCCGTTCGGCGCGCGCGAGTTTACCCCGTACCGCGTGTGGTGTGACGAGGTGCGAGCCGCGATAGAGCGCCGTGCCGGTGGCGTCACGCTACGCCGCAAGCCCAGCCGCCGCGACCTGGACAAACTGGAGCGCTGGAACAGAGCAGCCTACACCGGGAGCAAGGACAATGCCTGACGCCAACACCATGGATATGCCGCGGCCCGCCCTGGGCGATGTAGTGGAAATCTGTGCAGTTGACTGGGGCATCCATGCCGAGCAACTGAGCGCCAACTACGAGTTTGACATCGTGCGCGGCTGGCTGTACGGGCAGGTGATGCGGATGACCGACGACGGCATCACCCTTGCGCCGCAGGTGTTTGCGGGCGGCGATGTGCGTTGTGCGCTCAGCATACCGTGGGCTTGCATCAGCCAAATCACAATTCTGCAACACAAGGAGGACAGCGACCATGCCTAAGTTCCGCAAGCGGCCCGTCATCGTGGAAGCCGTGCAGTTTGACCCGACTCAACATCCGTGGCCGGAGGGAGTGGTAGCGTGGCCTGAAAATGGTCTGCAACCGCGGGACATGTCATGGGGCTACATCGATACGCTGGAAGGCAAGATGCACGTCATCGCCGGCGACTGGATTATCACCGGCATCAAGGGAGAAAAGTACAACTGCAAAGACGACATATTCAGGGCAACGTATGAGGCCGTGGAGGACACCGATGCCTGACACGCGCACCACGCTAGACGACCTGCGCGACGATGCCGACGCCGCGTATTCCCTGTGGCTGGCAGAGACAGACCCCGACCGCCGCCGCGACCTGCGCAACGAATACTATGCGGCAGCGCAAGCCGTGCTGTTGCAGCAGCGCAGGCTGCGGCAGCCGTTGCCGGACAGTTACCGCAGCGTGACGGAGGTGGACTGAAATGCAGTACGACTATTGGACGGAGATGACGTGGAGTGATTGGTACCGCGCACATCTGGAGTTGCGCGACAAGCACGCCGCGGCGTTGGTGGAATTGCGCCGGGTGAGGCGCGAGAACGCAGACCTGGCCGCGGAGTTGACCGCCGTGGCAGACCTCGCGGAACGCAGACGGCAGGCGCTTGTCACGCCGCTGCATCCGAGCGAATTTACCGAAACCAAACGTCACGCGCCTGCGCCGCGGTATTGCATCGTGACCCATGAGGCGGTGTGACATGGCTAAACACAACCGGGCGTGGCTGACCAAGCGCGAGATATTCCGCCTGAACCAGTACAGCCAGGGCGAACTGCGCGCCCGACTCGCGGCGGCCATGAAAATCGCCCGCCGTTACAGCCGGCAGTGCGATGCCTACCGCGCCGAACTTGTACGGCTGCGGCAAGAGCGCGACCAACTGGAGCGCGACGCCACTGGCCTGGCGGCGGAGTTGGGCGAGTTGCAGAGTTGGTATCTGGCAGCGATGCAGGCAGGCCGCGCCAACGCCGAACTCGCTGCCCGTCTACGCGCGTACGATACCGCGGTGGCCAACCCGCCCTATCAATATCCGTACCGGCCCGCGGAGTCTGAGTCATTTGACGAGTCCGCGGCGGCGACCATGGTCGCGACCGAGCCGTTGCTCGCGCAGGACTGGGCCGACGACGCCGACGATGCCCTGCTGGACGCAAAATGAGGCTGTGGCGCAAAACAACGCCCCGGCGTGGTGTGCGCCGGGGCGGGAAGGACGGGGGTGTATGTTAAATGATTTCCCAAGCCTGGCTAAACTCACGGTCGGCAAACATCTCGGCCAGGCCGGTGATCTGTTTGAGACGCAATATCTCGTCGGCATCCATGCCCAACTCGCGGGCAATGCGTTGATCGCTCCAATTGCGGCGCGAAAGCTCCACGACAATATCGCTCATGCCATCAATGCGGTGTTTGCCGCGTGCGCGGTTGTGGCGGATGGTGGCCGCGATGCGGTCGCCGCGGTCGGTGCGCTGCGCATTGATGACCGTCACCGGCAGATACCCATGCAGGCGCTTGCGGAGCGGGCGACTCTCGGAGCCGACACGATGACGATGAAACCCATCTACTACCTCCAGCATATCGTCGCCGCGGTCCCAGGTGACAATCGGCTGGGTGTAGCCGTCCTCTTGGATGCTGTGCTCCAAGAGGCGCATTTCGGGTGCCGCGACGGTGTTTGGATTGTAGTCATTGGCTTGCACGCGAGCGGCCTCTATCCACAGCACACAATCTACCGGCTCATCGCGCAGGGGGCTGACGGCATGGAGTGCCTGCTTAATGGCGTTGATCGTCGCAATGGCATCATCCGGATCGAGATCGGCAATGCCGGCAACGATCTCCGCTATCTGTCGGCTAATAGCTTCACCTACCAAAGATTGCCCCATTGCTGTCTCCTGTTCTTCATTACCTTGCGATACTTCTCATACGCGGCGGATTTATGCTGACTAAAGCTCAAGCCCTTACACCAGTAGTCATTGCGGAGCAAGGCTTTGCAGATGCGTCGCCACGAAGGTACATCACGGGCGGCTTCCTCGGTGGGTTCCGCGACATCGGGGATACCGCGGGCATAGCCCCGATCTTGCCACCAGTGGATAAAGACGGCGATTTTATCTTCGTAGTGGTCACGCGTCTTGGGCGGCATACTCGCCAAGAGCAACATAGCAAAGGACTGCCAGGTGTGGCCGGGCGGCAGCGTGACCTTGTTGTAGCCGGTCATGTTGCCGTCCTCGCGGACGTAGAGCGCGCCGGAGTTGGCCCCATTGACACGGGCCACCACACGCGCCCAGGTTTCCGGCTCGATCAGGTGGAAGAGCCACAGCCCGCGGCGCTGGTCGTCACCGTAGGGCTGGCAGATGCGCGCCTGGTGGATGGACAGACCAGCTTGGTACATGATGTCGTAGAGCCGATTGTAGGGACGACCATGTTTGCCGTGATAGGTCCAGATATCCTCGGTGCGCCAGTCATAGATGGGGTAGATGTTATAGAGCGTCTCGCCGTGCCATTGAGTGAAGTTGCGGCCCAGGAGCTTGGTTCCGTGCCCGGCGACGGTACGCCATCGATTAAGGCTCTCGTCGGAGCGGATGCCAACAAAACAGGCGGTGGGCTTACCCTGGCTGTACCAATGGCCGAAGGCGGGCACGAATTCCTCGAACTCCATCGCGTGGCGGTAGAACGGGAAATGGGCGGGGTCCGTGATCGCGTGCGGCGGTGGTTGGCGAATCCAATCGTCGCGGCGAGTTGGGTCCCAGCAGACCCATTGCGGCTCAAACATGCTGACCGCGTTGCGGAGATGTATGGGCAACGCGACCCAGTATGGCTCGATATGGGTGGCGTAGAGGTCCAGACAGGCTTGGATGTGGTCAATCGTAAGCTTGTATTGGCCCTCCAGGTCTACCAACAGAACACCCACGGTACGGTTGCGACGGATGGCTTCATCCATGACTAGATGCAACATGACGGTGGAGTCTTTGCCGCCGCTAAAACTGACGTACAGGCGGGGTAATGTATCAAATGCCCAGGCGATGCGCTCACGGGCAGCGGCGAGCACGTCTGTGTCTAGCCCGTGCTTGGTGGGTGTCATTCGGCTATCCCCCTGGAGAGCGCCGGGACCGCGGCGTGCTGAGTGCCTTGGAGGGCGGCCAACACCTCGTGGCGACTTAGGCGGACGATCTCACCGTCGTCGGTGTTTACGCGACAGAAGTACTGCACGGTGCGGGTCCAGGTATGACGATCTGCGACCTCATAGATGCGCCCGCTTTGCAGGTGGTACCAACGATAGATACCGCGGCTGCCAACGCTGTTGGCATGCGTGTAATCCACATCGCCCTGGACAAAGCGGCGGGCAAATTTACCCTCGCGGGTCAGTCCAAGAATCTCGGCCACCCACGGGGCATTACCCTGGAGTGGCGCACGGCGCTGTGAATTGGGCGTTGCGGCAAAAACCTCTAAGCCCAGCATGGCGATCATCGGGAGTTACTCCGTGGGCGTCCCCCGCGCTGCCCATTGCGGCGGGCGGCTTCAGCTTTGGCGGAGCTGGTGGACTGGCCGCCGCGCCGACCCAACGTGGCGGCGGCGGTAGACGGCTCAACTGCCGACTGCTCAGGGTATACGTCCACTGTGGTGGGCGATGCAGCGAGGGCTTGGCAACCCAACACCCGCATAATGGCGTCTTCGGCAGCGACGGCATTGCCGGCAACGGTCAGGCGGATCGTCATTCGCTCGCGCTCCACCTTGTGGGCGAGATAGTCATCCAACGAATCGAACTCGGAAAATCCCAATTCGACGCCATCTTTGACTGCGGGGAAGTATTTGGTCATTCCCCGGCCTTCTTCGGCCAGCACGCGAAACCAAGTGGCGTTTTGGCCGCCCTCCAAGCCGATAACCTGTTCGACGTTCATGGTGTGTCTTTCTGCCCGGCTTTGACCCGCCGGGCGGGGTGGGTGTGAAAATGTTGATGTTATCCGAAGAATTTGCTGAACGTGTCATCCAAAGAGCCGGGCTGCGTCAGCAGTCGAACAGTGCGAACCAATCCCGCTGCATCCGGGTCGGCGCAATAGAAATGTGCGCCGCGGCCATTGTCGTCACTGGCCGGTTGAACGACTACGGCGGCGCGCACGCCATTGATTTCGCCAAAGCGCACCGACCAGGTGAGCCACCCGACCGGCATTTCGACTTGCACCTCGAAGTTGCTGTCGTCGAATGCTTCCACCTCCGGCATCTTCTGCGCTTCAGCCTTCACCTGCTCATAAGCGGCCTTGACGATGGTTTCCTCGAACTCGGCGGCCTCTTGCCGTTCGGTTACGGAAATTTGTTGCGTCGCAATTTCTGCCAGGACTATTTCTGCGCCGCGCTCAATTTCGTCCAACGCCTGTGCCACTGTAACGACTCGATTGTCCGCCGAGCGGAGCGTCCACAGGCTCGGCTCGCCTTCTTCGTACTCGTCGAAATCCGCGTAGTCTTTCGACCACGTGTACCCATGCGCTCGCAGGTGTTCGTTCTGCGCCCTGCGTTGGTGGCGGGCTTCGTCGGCCTCGCGCTGTTGCCGGACAATGCTCTCGCGCTGTTGCCGTGCGGCCTGTGCGCCATTTGCCATCATGTCGCGGGCGAGGGTGATGACCTCATTGATGTCAGTCATACCGGACTGGCGAGCTACCTCAAAGGCGGCGATGGCCTGGCGATATGCACCTGGATTGTAGCGGTCTTTGGCGGCCTCGGTCAGCAGAGCGCTGACCATCGGATGATTCTTGGTGCGGCGGCTTTCGGCCTCGAACTGGATCCCCGTGTATTGGCATGTGATGGTGGTCATGGTGTGGCTCCTGTGGTCTAGTTGTTTGCTGTCTCTACCTACATTGTACCCGAAGCGCTTGGGTTTGTCAACTTAAATTTTATGCACCGTCTAGGACAATGACGCATGGGCATGAGGCGCTTTTTCTACCGCTTGCTGGGGCTGGATACGGAGCCGGTGCGCACACTTTCTACCGACCCCCTCGCGCTGGCGACCGACGACGCCATGCGATTACTCGACGCCATGTTCCATGGCGCGCCCTGGGGTCGGCGGGCGTGGAGCAAAGCCATGGGCGAGACCAGGTGGGAACGTGCGACCGATTTGCTGAGGGCCATGGATATAGTCGACCGCAAGGGGCGCTGTCTCTTGCCCATGGGTTTCAGCCAATTTGACGCCGAGGCCATGGTCAGGGAAGCCGCATACCGGGCTCGAGCTCGGGCACAGCATCGCAACTGGGTCGCCCCGCGCCGTTAACGGGGTCGCGTGAAATTGCTACTTGCCCGCCGGGGAACCGCCACTTGCCGCGCCGGGGGGTGGGTCGCCACATGGGGCTACAGGGGGTGTGCGTGTTGGCTCTAGTCGCTGTTGACACAGACACGGGGGACGGACTGGTGACAACCGAGCGAGTGGCGATTGTGTTGCGGGCGCTTAAAATCGCCAGCAGGCGCGGGGAGAAACTCACCACGGCGGCCCTGGGGCGGCTAGTCTGCATCCGTTGGGACTCGGCTGACGAAATGATTGTCAAAATCGAACGCGTGACGCCGGAACTCGCGCGCGACCTGGACGGCTGGTATTTGACTGACTGTTGGGTAGGGGGCACAGCCCCGGAACGCACCTGATACGCTAGGAGGCGGTAACATGCGACGCTGGACGAACTGGTGGACGGAGCAGGCATTGCACGAAAAAACGCGGTTGGAACGGCTACGCAAGGCAGCCATTCGGCGCAAGGAGTACCCTATCCAAGCGGAGCGCGATTGGTTTTGCCGCGCGGTGCGTGAAATCCGCTACCTGGAAACCCGGGACGGTGAGGCGTGATTATGCCGACGCTATACTCGCCGTACCTGACCGCCGCCAAGACTGCGCCCGCGCTCCAATGGGACTCGCGGCTAGATGCTCGTGGCGCCGAACTGGCGACTTACACCCCCATGCCCGGTGCCACGTGGTACAAGCTCGTCCACGCCGAGTGGTTGGACGAGCAACAGGCGCAAGGCCGGCACCATATCCTAGTGGACGTGTTGGACGAACAGGGCCGCAGGCTGACTGGCGTACCCGTGCGTTGCACCAACGGCGGCGAGGTGGTGCGTGTCACCGAAGCCAAGCCGGGCGAATCGGCGGCTACCAATTTCCCCATGTTCGCGTCGGGATGGGGCTACCGGGTAGAGGTGGCCTACGCCAGTGACCGCGTGTCCCGGTTGGGACTCGGCACGATAGCCGACCCGCACGCGGGCGTGCATACCGGGTATTACTTTGTATGGCAGCGCACGACCGCCGGCGTGACCATCCCCGACCCGCCGCAACCGCCGCCGGTAGACCCGCCGCTGCCGCCCACGCTTGACCCCATCCTGGACGCGCTGGCACGGGCGAGAAACGCGATTGACCGGGCGATGACCCTCTACAGCCAACGGGAGGCGGGCTAGGGTATGGAATCCTTCAGCCAGGCACACCGCAACCTGCAAATGTTCTGCGCTGACTTTTGGGAAAAGTCGGCTGAGTGCGTCGTGATCCTGGACGCGATTGGCATCAGCCCTTCCGCTGTGGATATGACGCCGCCGGCGATCATGCGCTGGTATTCCATTATTCGTCATCTGATGCGCTTAGACGACGGTAGCATGGGCCGGTTGGTCGTTGCGCTAATGGATCAATATCCTCAAAACGATGCTCTCCGTGCAGTCTGTGCGCCCTGGATCCCTGCTCTTCCCGCCCAACTTACGGCGGTTCCAAAGTCACAGAAATTATTGCCGGTAGTTGTGCCAGTTGATTTTGCGGATGAAGCGGATGCCGTTGTTCCGAAAATAGATACGCTGTGGATAACGATGGTCGAAACCAACGTGCGCTTGACTCGTCTGGAGGCAACGGTGCTGAGTATGCAACGCGCGGATGCGGCGGTGACGGACGAAGCGTCATCTTCCAAGCCGTCCAACAAAGGCAAGGCATAACTTGACCAATGTACTCTCCGTTGACGAGGTTGGCTGCACTCTTGGCCGAATTGTTTCCCGACCAGGTATCGTCTGTGAGGATCATGCGCACAGCGGGCATACATGCTGAGAGGATTGACGTAGAGCAACCGGCAAGGTCGAGGTGGTTTCAAATCGTAGATGAGGCGAGTAAGGATGGCAAGCTCCCCGTACTGCTGGAAGTGGCTGTTAGCGAGTATCCCGGACAAACAGACTTGAGGCTGTTACGTGACGAAATGACCAGAGCCGAGCGACTATCCCGCCCACGCCTGACCGTTTTAGCCATCTGGCCGACGCAGCAGGGCATGAACCCGCCCGGTGCGGACGAAGCCGACAGCGGCTTGTATGACGCCGGGATCGATTACCTGGCGCTGGTCGGCCCGGACGCCATACGCGACGGCGTGGTGCGCGAGTGGGCGCGCATCGAACCCGACATCGTGGAGATCATGACGCACGGCATGGAGGGGCTTATCTACCTGACCGACGGCCCAACGTCGCCGGGGTGGTGGGGTCGGCTCGCGGCAGACCATCAGCCGCGCCTGTTGCTGCTGCTGTCTTGCGAGTCGAGTCAGTCGGCGGCGTTGGACATTCCCGACGCGCTGATACGCGCTGGCGTGCAGGCGGTGATTGTGGCAAGCGACCGCCTGCTGGTCGCAGACGCGGTGCGCTTTGCCCGCAGATTCTACGCGGAACTTGCTTCGGACAACGACATCGCACACGCCTTTGAGCGGGCGCGACTGACCATGACCGATGAAGGGGCGCGCATGATTCGCCTGCGCCAAAACAGGGATATTTCCAGCGATTTTTTAGCACGGGCGACGATATCGTAATGGCTGGACTCACCGATGACCAGTTGCCCCGCAGCCGGCTATTTGACTTGATGCTACAGGTGGATCGCAAGCTGGCCGTGGTCGAGAGTCGCGTCGCAAATATCGAAGAGCAGATGCGCAAACAAATTTCCGCGCTAGAGGAACAAATTAAGGCATACGAGTCACGCTCAACGATCATCCAATACGCACTCATCGGCATCATGGCGGTGGCCGGTATTACCGTTCTGGTGCTGTTGCTAGCGGGCAGGCTGTAGCGTGGTCGATGAGCTACCGCAGCCTCACGCGAGCTTGGCTGTACATCAACGCCGTGACCGCGCTGATGCTGCTCCTGACCGGCCTGTATTTTCTTGCCCTGGGCGAGCCGGGCCGGGCGTTGATGTGGATATTGTTTGCCATGCTGCTGAGGACGTATCGCTAGGGGGTGGATGTGGGTGAGCCGTTTAGCTTGCTGATAGGACTGATTGTCCTGTGTCTTGTGGCCTACGTGCTCTGGTGGGCGCTCAACCAGATACCGCTACCGCAGCCCATTCGCACCGTGGTCACGGTCGTCTTTGTTCTAATCATCGTCGTGTACATCGTGCAGAGGTTCGGCCTACTATGAGCAGGATAGGCATCACCGGCGGCGGACTGGCGCTAGGGCACGGCGGCGTGCGCCTGGCGGGGGGCGGCGTCGTCTATCTGCTGCGTGACGATTTCAGCACGGCGGCGTCTGCCCCGCTCACGTCGCCCCGCACCGCCGAGCCGGGGCCGGGGACGCTGACGATTGCGGATACGCCTGGGTATCAGTCAATTGTGGGCGGCGCGTTGCGTATGTTTAGCAATGGAGCGGTGGTCAGTACAAATGATACCTATATTGCCGCCGGGCCGTACACCCGAACAGCGGGCATGGCGCTGCTTGGCAAAATCAACATCGTGGGAGCAGATGGTCGGTGTATTTTGGGGTGGTCGAGCGGGCTGGCGACAACGGTAGACAAGTACGGTATATACCCCAAATCCGGCACAACACGGCGGGTGGTTGGCGTGGATGCCTTTAGCGAAGGGCAACTATTCCCCGCCGCTGTGGTGGGAACCTACTCCGCATATGCCGTTATTTTGCGGGCGACGGGGGCTATTTTCGGTGTGCAAGACGCAGGCATCTGGAGATTGTTTTGGATTACGAATACCGACACGACAGCTACGCTGTATGCACGGCTCCATGATGTGGGTATTGGGGCGCTAAACCTATACGCAGATTACCTCCGCGCCCTGCAACTTCCCGCCCCGTTTGACACCGACTACGGCCTCGCCACGCAGCGGCTAGCGGGCGCACGCAGCGCAGGCGATACGTTCACGCATGAGGCGAACTGCATTATCGAGTGGACGCAGACGACCGTGCCGAGTGCGTTGCAGACGGAGGTACGTTTCCGCATCCAGGACGCCACGAACTACTGGCAGGTGACGGTAGACAGCACCGGCGCACTAGACCTAGACGAAGTGGTGGCGGGAACGCCAACGCAACGGGCCACGGCAGCGGGCGTGATTGCGAATGGGGATAGGGTTGTCATTATCGCTGACGGTACAACTATTCGAGTGTATGAGGCCAATACGCTCCGCATTACCTACGCCAGCGCCACGAATTTCGCCACGGCCACGGCGGGCGAACTCGAAACGGAAGGCACGGGAGGTAGCGTCAGTGAGATCATCGCTTGGCCGAGGACACTAACAGGCTCCGCCGCTGCCATATTAGACCAGGTGAGTGGCTAATGCAGACTGGCATAACTGTCGTGGCGATGGGTATCGGGTTGGCTATCCTGAGTAGCTTGGTGCTCTATGGTCTCTGCCTGGCCGTGCGGTGGGCGGGCATCCGATTCTATGGCGCAGAGGAATGGGAGCGCATCGGGCAGCGATTTACAGACGGGAGACGCACCTGATGCCGAAGGCCATCATCATCGCCAAGATGAAAACGACAACCGACCGGGGCGTGCCTGACGTAGCACAGGCGGGCATCTCATTCGTCCACTGCGGCAGCGTCGTGTTGCCTGGAAATTACAAAGCGTTCATCGTCACCGGTACGGCGGCAGTGGACGA